>Ga0207428_10000311_pt1 | contig 64550 bp, 60 predicted proteins | sample RhiMethybrSRZTD1_FD_187600 | JGI IMG/M metagenome (GOLD analysis project Ga0207428, IMG submission 187600) | Populus rhizosphere microbial communities from Tennessee, USA - Rhizosphere MetaG P. TD hybrid SRZTD1 (SPAdes) (version 3) | ecosystem: Host-associated > Plants > Roots > Rhizosphere >... | reverse complement strand
TGATGGCGAGAGCGACGAGGTTCCAGAGCCAGGCCCGCACCCACCAGCGCAGCGCCGCCGTCCGGATGCTGCGTGCCAGCATCCAGAAGAAGATGGCGATCATCACCAGCGAGGTGAGCTGGACGCTCGTGCTCCAACGCCACAGCAGATTCATGGGCGGGGCCAACCTACTCCGGTGCCGTCTCCGCCGCAAGGTCGAAGAGGAGGCTCTTGCAGGTCACGCCGCCCTCCGCCTTACGGAACTCCGACACGTCCACGGTGCGCACGTCGAGGCCCCGCGCCTGCAGGCGCTCCACGGTGCGGGGGAAGCCCTCGGCCGCGATCACGGCCCCACCCGCCCGCACGACGTTCGCGCCCCACGGCTCGCCGGGATCGACCTCGACCGTCTCCCATCCACGGAAGGGCCCCAGGTCCACCCACGCCGGGTTGACCAGCAGGAGGTCCGTCGCGGCGGCGGTGACGGCGCTCTTGAGGTGCAGGCAGCCTTCCACGCGGACGGGGACGACGTCGTAGCCGAACGGCGTCACCGCCCGGGCGAGGGCCTCCCGACCGGCCGCATCCGTCCGATTCGAGAGGCCCACGAACACGCGCCGGCCCAGCACGAGCACGTCGCCGCCGTCGATCCGCGCCGGATCTTCGAGGCGCACGAGGGGACGGTAGGGCGCGAGGGCGGCCGCCACCGCCGGCGTCTCGCCGCGGCGCGAGGGCGCGCCGGGACGGGTCAGCACCGCCACCTCGTCGAGCACGATCGCGGCGTCCTCGACGAAGCAGCAGTCGGGGAGCGCTTCATCCGCGTCGATCCGGATCACCTGGAGGCCGAGGGCCTCGAGGGCGCGCTCGTAGGCGGCGTGCTGGGTGACCGCGCGCGCGTAGTCGATGGGCTCGCGCTCCAGGAAGGTCAGCTCGCAGCGGGCGAGGGCGGGGGAGACGCCCCGCGTGACGGCGACCTGGCGTGCGTGTCTCGCGTCGGCCATGGCGGCGGGGATTGTGCCTCAGCTCGCCGCGCGGATAACATCGCGGGCGTGAAGGACGAGGCGAATCGCGCCCCCGTGGACGAGCTGCGCCGGGCGGTGGCCCTGGCCCTCGGGGGCGACTGGCCGGCGGCGCACCTGATCGCGCAGAAATACGAAGACGACGACGTGGCGAGCTGGATCCACGCCGTCGTCCATCGAATGGAAGGTGACCTCGCGAACGCGGGCTACTGGTATCGGCGGGTCGGGCGCCCGATGCGCGAAGAGGCCGGAACGGCCCAGGAACTCCGGGAGATCGAGGAGTTACTGGCCGGTCGTTGACTCTGTGGGCACCGGGAACCCGCGCTTTCGCATCAGCGCCGCGATTCCGGGCTCGCGCCCGCGGAAGTTCTTGTACGCGTCCGCCGGATCCACGGTGTTGCCGATCGAGAAGATGTCGTCGCGCAGCCGCTTCGCGACCGCCTTGTCGTAGGCGCCGCCCGCGGCCGTGAACGCCTCCCAGGCGTCCGCGGAGAGCGTGTCCGACCAGATGTAGCTGTAATAGCCCGCGGAGTAGCCGTCACCCGAGAAGACGTGGCCGAACTGCGGCGTGCGGTGGCGCATGACCAGCTCGGAGGGCATGCCCAGCGCGTCCAGGGTCTCCTTCTCGAACTTGTCGGGATCGATCGTCCGGTCGCCGGCCAGGTGCAGCTTCATGTCCACGAGCGCGCTGGCCAGGTACTCGACGGTGGCGAAGCCCTGGTTGAACCGCGACGCCTTCTCGATCTTCTCGAGGAGAGCCGCCGGCATGGGCTGGCCGGTCCGGTAGTGGAGCGCGAACTTGTTCAGGACCTCCGGGGTCGAGAGCCAGTGCTCGAGGAGCTGGGACGGGAACTCCACGTAGTCGCGCGCGACGGCCGTGCCCGCCAGAGACGGGTAGGTCACGTTCGAGCTCAGCCCGTGCAGGGCGTGCCCGAACTCGTGGAAGAGCGCGGTGGCGTCGTCCCAGGAGATGAGGATCGGCTCGCCGGGTTTGCCCTTCACGAAGTTCGTGTTGTTGGAGACGATCGTCGTGATCTCCCTCTCGAACCGCTCCTGGCTGCGATACGCGTTCATCCAGGCTCCGGACTGCTTGCCCGGGCGCGCGTAGGGATCGAAGTACCAGAGACCCACCAGCTTGCCCGTCGGGTCCGTGACCTTGTAGACGCGCATGTCCGGCTGGTAGACGGGGACGTCCGTGACCTGGCTGAACTGGAAGCCGAAGAGCTGGCCCGCCACCCAGAACATTCCTTCGCGCAGCTTCTCGAGCTGCAGGTAGGGCTTCACCTCGTTCTGGTCCAGGTCGTATTTCGCCTTGCGGACCTTCTCCGCGTAGTAGCGGTAGTCCCAGGGCTCGATCTTGATCTTCGCCCCTTCCTTGTCCGCGACGGCCTGCATGTCCGCGACTTCTTCGTGGACGCGGGCCACCGCCGGCTTCCACACCGCCTCCATGAGCTCCATCGCGCGCTCGGGCGTGCGGGCCATGGTGTTCTCGAGGCGCCAGTGGGCGTGGGTCTGGTAGCCGAGCAGCCTGGCCCGCTCCGCACGCAGCTTCAGGACCTCGGTGATGATCGCGTTGTTGTCGTGCGCGTCGCCGTGGTCGCCGCGGCTGTAATACGTCTTCCAGACCTTCTCGCGCAGGTCGCGCCGGTCCGAGTACGTGAGGAACGGCTCCATGCTCGACCGCGTGTTGGTGATGGCCCACTTGCCCTTCTGCCCGCGTTGCTCGGCCGCGGCGGCGGCGGCGGAACGCAGCGACTCCGGCAGGCCCGCCAGGTCCGCTTCCTTGTCCAGGTAGAGCACGTAGTCCGTCTCGTCCGCGAGGAGGTTCTGGCTGAACTTCGTGTAGAGCGAGGCCAGGCGCTGGTTGATCTCGCTGAGGCGCTTCTTGGCCGTGGGATCCAGCCTCGCGCCCGCGCGCACGAAGTTCGTGTAGTCGAGCCAGACCAGCCGCTTCTGCTCCGGCGTCAGGGACCCCTTCTCACGCGCGTCGTACACGGCGGCGATGCGCTTGAAGAGCTTCTCGTTCTGGGTGATCTGGTCGGCGAAGGCGGCCAGCCTGGGCGCCATCTCCTCCTCGACCTTCTGGAACTCCGGGGTGGCCATGGTCGAGCTGTAGATCCCGAAGATGTTGCTCACGCGGTCGAGGGCGCGCCCGGAGCGCTCCAGGCCCACGATGGTGTTCTCGAAAGTCGGCGGCGCGGGATCGTTCGCGACCTTGTCGATCTCCGCGAGGGCCTCCGCCATCCCCGTCTCCAGCGCGGGCTTGAAGTCCTCGACCTTGACCTTCTCGAAGGGGGGAACGCCCCCGTAGGGGCCGCTCCAGGGTGCGAGCAGGGGGCTTTGCAATTTGGCCTCGGGCGCGGTGACGGCCGAAGCCGTTCCCGCGGCAACGAGCGCGGCCAGTCCCGCGCCCGCAATGGAAGGAATCCTCATCAGTGACACTCCAAAACCCCGATTCTACCGCGGCGAGGGTGAGGCCGACATCTCCTGCAGGCGCCGCCGGGGTTCACCTTCACGGGATCTGCGCGGACGCTCCGATCGGCGCGAGGAGAGCCGCGACGACGAAGGCGGGGGTGAAAGACGGCCAGCGTTTCAAGGACCGCTCCCTGGCGTCGCGAGCCCCCGCCGCTCCGCCGGCACGACATTCGCATTCTATGCCCCCGGTCCGGCCACGCCGCGGGGCGGTTGCTACAGTGGTCGTAGGGACGGAGGGATCCGATGGCGGAGCAGGACGCGGCCGAGGAGACGGTCCGTGCGGGCCTCAGCGAGTCCGAGATGCGCGAGAACGTCGTTCGCCTGGCCTTCGGCGGCGACGTCCATCGCTACGAGGAGTTCTGCGAGGCGATCCGGCGCGAGATGCCGCCGGAAACGGCGGCCGTGCTCCGTGGCAGCGCGGTCACCGGCATGCGCCACGGCGACAACGCGCCTTTCGACGCGGACGGACCGGGCACGAGCGACCTGGACCTCACGCTCGTGGGCGCGGAGGCCGTCGCCCTCTACAAGCTCGAAGGGTTCTTCATCCCGAAGGTCCATTCGCGTCCGATCAGCGAGAAGGACCCGGACATCGCGCCCGACCTCCTGCCCCTGCGCGACCGTCTCATGAAGATGGTCGGCCGCCCCGTGAACATCCAGGGCACGCGCGACTGGATCATGTATTTCCGCGAGCACGTCATGGGGCAGCCGTACCTGACGCTCTGCGGCAAGGTCGAGACCTCGTAGCCGTGCGCCTGCTCACCTACAACATCCGCTACGGCGGGGTGGGGCGGGTGGACGCCCTGGCCGCCGTGGTCAAGCAGTCCGCGCCGGACGTGGTCGTGCTGCAGGAGGCGACGCGCCCCGAAGTCGTCAAGGCGCTCGCGGCGGCGACGGACATGCCGTTCTGGGCGGCGCAGCCGGGGCATTCCGTCGGCTTCATGAGCCGGACGAAGGTCCGCCATCAATGGCATCGACCGGGGGCCAGCCGCCGCGCGTTCCTGGAGCTCGTCCCGGAGGGAGAGTCGTTCCGGATCTTCGGCGTGCACCTGAGCGCGGTGCACTCGAACTGGACCGAGCGGCGGCGCGTGCGCGAGCTGCGCGCGGTCCTGGCCGGCATCGCCGAGCACCAGCACGGCTTCCACGTCATCACCGGCGACTTCAACACCATCGCTCCCGGCGAGACGCTCGACATCCAGAAACTGCCGCCGCGATTGCGCGCCTTCGTCTACCTCACCGGCCGCACCATTCGCTGGGAGACGATCCAGATCATGCTGGACGCGGCCTACGTGGACGGCTATCGCGTGCTGCATCCCTCTGAAAGCGGCCTCACCTTCCCGGCCGGCGACCCGCACGTGCGGCTCGACTATGTGTTCGTGCCCTCTGCGTTCGCGCCCCGCCTCAAGGGATGTGCGGTCGTGAACGGCACGCCGGTCACGACGACGGCATCGGACCACCTGCCGCTCGTGGCCGACCTGGAAGTGGGGTAGACCCGGGAGGGACCATGGCGAAGAGCGTGCGGGCCGTGGCCACGCCGCGACGGCGAGCGCGGGTGGTGACGGGGGCGGAGAAGTGCCGGCGGAAGTTCCTGCGCATCTTCCCGGGCGGCTTCCACGACGAGACGTACCTGGACTGGGAGCGCGGCTACAAGTGGGAGGCGCATCGGCGCTGGCGGAATGAGCTGGGCGAGCCGACATACCGGTCGCTCCTGCGCGCGCGGCGCTTCGACGAGGTCGCGCTGCGGGCGGTGCGGCTGGAGTCGCGCACGAACCTCCTCTTCTCGTTCGAGAAGATGGCGCTACGCGACGCGGTCAAGCCTCCGGCGGGCGCGCGTGCCTTCGCCGAAGGCCTTTTCGATTTCTTGTACGGCGGCGGCGAAGACGCGGCTGCCTTCGAGCGCTGGTGTGCCGTCCTCGCGCAGCTCCCCCGGAAGCAAACGCGCGTGCTCACCTGGCCGGTGGCTACCGTCTTCGGGTTCGTGGTCCGGCCCGACCGCCACTTCTTCCTGAAGCCGAACGTGACGCGCCGGGCCGCCGCCGCCTACGGCTTCCCGTTCGCCTACAGATCCACGCCGGGCTACGACACCTACGAGAGCCTGCTCGAGCTCGCGCGCACCGTCCGCCGGGACCTGCGCGACCTGCGCCCGCGCGACATGATCGACATCCAGTCGTTCCTCTGGGTGCAGGGCTCGGACGAATACGAGGAGTGAGCTCGCGCGCAAGCCTGACGTTCCCGTCGCTTTCGCCGGCGGCTCTTCGCATTTGGTGAGGCCGCGCGCGCGCTTCGTCCGCGCGGCGTCCGCGGGCAAGGTGCTGATCGCGCGCGAGATGCTCCGCGCGAGGTCCTTCACACGCACTCGGCACGCTCGCTGCAGTGAGGCGGGGGCGGAGAGTGACCATGAACCCCGCCTCGATGCTCGTCGCCTTGATGCTGGCCGCGCCCGTGCCGGAGACAGCGCACACCCCCGCGCGTGCACTTCTGGATCGCGCGGCGGTCGAACGCGCCCGCGGTGACGACACGGCCGCGCTGAGGCACCTCCGCGCGGCTCTCCAGGCCGCTCGAGCCGCCGACGCGCCCGCCGAGGAAGCCGCGGCCGCGGTCGGCATCCTCGACATGACGCGCGCGACCGGCGACCTCGACGTCGCCCAGCCTCTCGCCGCGCGCGCACTGGCGGCCGCCGCGAGCGGCACGGCGGGCGAGGCGGAGGCGCTGCGCCTGCTGGCCGCGGTCGACGTCGCCGCCGGCGATCGCGCGGGCGCGGAGGCGCTGTTTCGTCAGGCGGTGGATGTCCTCGAACGCGCGCACGGCGCGGTCGACGAACGCCTGGCTCCGGCGGTGTGCGAGCTCGGCCTCCTCCTCGTCGGAGACGGCCGTTTGGCGGAGGCCGAGGCGCTCTTGCGGCGCGGCCTCGCCATCGACGACGCGGGCGCGCGGCGCGTGGATCGCCGCGCACGCCAGGTCTTCACGCTCGACATCCTGGCCGCGCTGGCCACTTCGAAGGGGGACCCCTCGGAGGCGGAAGCGCTGCTGCGCCGCGCGCTCGCGCTGGCCACCCTCGATCCGGTCCTGGGGCCGGCGGACGTGGGCGCCACCTTGAGCGGCCTGGCCAAGGTGCTGATCGACCGCGGCCAGATGCGCGAGGGCGGAGACCTCGCGCGCCGCGCCCTCGCCCTGTACGAGCGCGTCCAGGGCGAACGGCACGCCGAGCTGACGGAGGTGCTGGTCACGCTGGCCTCGGTGCGCGCGGCGACGGGCGAGCTGGACGAGGCAGTCGCGCTCCTGCGCCGGGCCGACCGCGTCGCCGAGACCGAGAACGCGCGGCCGGTGGTGAAAGCGGCGGCGGCCGCGAACCTGGGAGGGCTTTGGATGTCGCAGGGCCGCTACCAGGACGCGGAGCCGCTGCTCGAGCGTACGGTCGAGCTGGCCGAGCAGGGGGTGGGAGCCGGCCACCCTGGTCTCGTCCGTCCCGTGCAGATGCTGGCGGACTGCTATCGGCTCCGCGGCCGCTTCCCGGAGGCGGCCGCACTGTACGAGCGCGCCTTGAGCCTGGCGGGCCGCGCATACGGGTTGCGGAGTGCGCCGGCCATGGCCAGCCTGTCCGGCCTCGCGGTCGTGGAGGAGCAGCTGGGCCATGCCGAGCGCGCAGAGGCGCTGCACCGCGACGCGGTGGCCGTCGCCGAGGATGTCGCCGACCCTCGCGACCCCGCGCGCATCGACGCCCTGGCCGGGCTGGCCCGCTTCTACCAGCACCAGGGACAGATGGGATCCGCCGAGCATCTCTACGTGAAGGCGCTGGCCGCGGCGGACTTCGTGGGCGCGCGCGATCCGCGGCGCGTGGCCGTGCTGCGCGGGCTGGCCTCGCTGTACGCCGCGCAGGGGCGCCGGGCCGAGGCCTCGCAGATCGAGGCCGCGCTCGCGAAGCCCGCCGGCATCGCCGCCGCCGTCACCTGGGTGGTGGCGCCCGCGGAACACCCGTGAGCGCCCGGCGTTACCGAGCGGCCGGCTTCTTCTTGGCGAGCCGATCGAGAGTGGCGTACTGCTCGGGCGTGAGCTTCAAACCGGCCGCGGCCACGTTCTCCTCCAGGTGCGCCACCTTCGACGTGCCCGGGATCGGCAAGATCGCGGGTGAGCGCTGGAGGAGCCAGGCCAGGGCCACCTGGTTGGGCGTGGCGCCGAGCGGTCGGGCGATCTGCGCGAGCGTCGTATGGCCGGCGAGCTGCCCGACTTGCAGCGGGAACCAGGGGATGAACCCGAGGGCCTCGCGCTCGCAGTAATCCACCTCGTCTTCCCATTCGCGGTCGGCGAGGTTGTACTTGTTCTGGACCGACACGATCGGGACGATGCGCCGCGCGCGCTCGATCTCCGCCACCGAGACCTCGGAGAGGCCGAGGTGGCGGACCTTCCCTTCCTCCTGGAACGCGCGCAGCGCGCCGAACTGCTCGTCCTCCGGCACCTTGGGGTCGATGCGATGGAGCTGCCAGAGGTCGATGCGCTCGAGGCGCAGCCGGCGGAGGCTGCCTTCGAGCTCTGCGCGCAGGCGCTCCGGCCGGCCGCTCGGCTGCCATCTCTCCGGCCCCGGCCGATCGAGGCCGCCCTTGGTGCCGATCACGAGGCCGGTCGGGTACGGATGCAGCGCCGCCGCGATCAGCTCTTCGCTGACGTGCGGGCCGTACGACTCGGCGGTGTCGATGAAGTTGACGCCGAGCTCGACCGCGCGGCGGAGCACGGCGATCGCTTCCTTCTTGTCGGCGGGGGCGCCCCAGACCCCGGGCCCCGTGAGGCGCATGGCCCCGAAGCCCAGGCGATGGACGCGGAGATCCCCGCCCAGCGCGAACGATCCGCTCGCGGCCGCGGTGATAGGTCCTGGCTTCATGACTCCGCCTCCGTCCCCAAGTGTGATGCGGATCGGTGGACGACGGGGGTATCGCCACGCGCTATCCGTCCCGGGACGGATGAACGCCTCAGTCCGTCCGTCCCCGGAGCCGGCGCAGCGTCCGTCGGTCGCGGCGGTGGGGTGTGGTGACGGGATTGGCGGCCCGGAAGGCCCGCTCGAAGTCGCGCACCTCGAGCTGCTCCGCAGTCGGAGGCGGTGTGCGGTCCTCGTAGAGGGTCCGGGCCTCCGCCTTCGGGATGTGCTGGCTCGCCACGCCGCGCACGATCACGGTCTGCCGGCGGCCCGCGCCGCGCGTGATCACGATCTCGTCGCCGGGGCGCACGACGCGGTTCGGCCGCGCCGCCTCGCCGTTGACGTCCACCTTGCCGCCGCGGCAGGCGCGCTGGGCCTCGGACCGCGTCTTGAAGAGACAGGCGATGTCGAGCCAGACGTCGATCCGCTCGCCGGCCTGTGCCCGCTCGGTCATACGCCCTCGATCCTAGCTCAGCGCGCGGCGGCTCTTGCGCGTCGAGGGAAGAGGGCGCAGGGGCCGTGTCGCCCACTCCGGCGCGGGCTGGGGGTCGGGCTTCAGGCCGTTGAAGTCGGCGACCTCGATCGCGCGGCCGCCTCGCTTGCGGAAGAGTTTGCCCTCGGACGTGAAGACGTGATCGCCGGCAAGGTCGCGGCCGGTCCACTTCTTCTCCGGCAGGCGGCCATCCAGGAGGAACGACTCGCCGGCGTCAGCCCTGGATCCGCTGACGGCCTCCAGGCCCACGAGAGGGTGATCCGGGTGCGTGAGGAGGGGAGTCCCCGTCCACAGCGCCACCTTGCGCTTCCCGACGAATCGGCCGCCGCCGCCCCACGTATCGCCCTGGGGCCAGAGCACCAGCGCGTGCAGCCAGGGCGGCCGGCTCACCGCCGTCCATGTCCCTCGGTAAGACGTGCGCCAGCGCGAGCCCTGAAGCGCGAAGTACAGGAAGAGCTGGCCGTCGGGGGAGAGGTCGCAGCGCTCCTCGTAGAGGCGCCCCTTGAACCAGGCGCCGTGCTCGAAGCGATCGGTGTCCGTGTGCCAGAGGATCACGTGATACCAGGAGGCGGGCCCGCGCCGCAGGATCACTCCGATCGGGGCCTCGCGCGCGAGGACCGCGAAGAGCCGTGGAGGCACGTTCATCGGGCGCTCGGGGGTGGCGGCATCGTCGGCCGCGGCGACGGCGGGGGCAGCTTCGCGGTCTCGTGGCGATAGGCGGCGATGGCAGCGCACTCGCCCTCGAACTTGCCAAGGAACGCGAGGTCGCCCTGGAAGCGCTCCGGGTTGAGCCGCCGGTCGTACATCTCCACTCGTTCACCATGAATGTCGCGCACGAGATAGAGATAGTACGTGTCGTTGCGGCCCTTGAGGCTCTTCAGGATGCCCTTGGCCACGCAGCCGGGGTCGAAGGAGACGATGTTGATCGGTGTGGCCGTGAGGCCCGGCCGATAGGGACCCATCTCGGCGACCGTCGGCGGTGTGCCAGGCGTCGGCTTGTCCTTCTGCGTGTCGGGAAGGCCGAGTGACTTGCGGACGGAGTATTCCTCGCCCTTGACCCTCGTCTCCGCGGGGAAGCAGGGGCGTCCCTCCGCTTTCGCCGCGCGGCACGGGTCCTCGCGGGCGTCTTCGATGCGGTTCACCACGCGATCGACGGAGTCGCTGACCGGACGGGTGGAAGGGGCCGGCGAAACGGACGGAGACGGAGAGGGAGAGGGAGACGGGGACGGGGAAGGCGGCACGGCGAGCCACGCGACCAGGACGGCCACCCTCACGGATGTTTGGACGACGGACCCGGGAGGAAAGACGTCATCCAATCATCGTAGGGCCGCTATAGTTGCGACGTGAGGCCGGCATACGTGTTGGCGGCCGCGGTGGCGGGTTGGGTGGCTGCGTCCGGGGCGGAGGCGCAGCCTCCCTCGGCGACCTTCCCGTCGAAGATCGAGCTGATAACGGTCGACGTGGTCGTGGTCGACAAGAAGGGCCAGCCCGTGCCGGGCCTGACGCGCGACGACTTCGTCGTCGAAGAAGACGGCCAGGCGCAGCCGATCGTCAGCTTCGAGGCGGTCAATACGGAAGCCGCGCCGGCGGAGCCCACCGTCGCGGCGCCTTCGATGGTGGCGACGAACGACGAGGAGCCGTCGCGGATCGGCCGTGCCTATGCCCTCGTGGTGGACGATCTCGGACTGGACCTCGGGGCGGTCACCGGTGCGCGCCAGGCGGTGAAGTCGTTCCTCGAGAGATCCGTTCGCGGCGGCGACGAGATCCTGTACGCCACGACCAGCGGCGACGCATGGTGGAGCGCGTCGATGCCCGAAGGGCGTGACGACCTCCTCGCCATCGCGTCGCGGCTCCGATCGCGAAGTAGCAATGTGTCGCAGGTCTTCGAATACATCAGCGAGTCGGAGGCGTATCTCCTTGGCCGCAGTGCGCCGCAAATCGGCGCACGGATCGTGGCCCGATGGAAGGCCAGCAACGCCTGCATGGATCGGGATCCCGGGTGCTTCCCGAGAATCCTGGCGCGGGCGGGGCAGGTCAATGCCGAACGCCAGATTCGGACGCAGGGCATTCTTTCGACGGTTCGTCGCGCGGTCGACGCGCTCCGTCCGCTGCGCGGCCGGAAATCCATCCTCCTCTTCTCGCGCGGGTTCATCGAGGACGAGGACCGGCGAGCGCGGGACATCGCGGCCGCATCACGGGAAGCCAACACCGCGGTCTATTTCGTGGATGCCCGCGGACTGATGGTCGGCCCTGGCATTGCGTCCGCCGAAACGTCCGCCCCTCCGGCTCCGGCTGACGTGGGGACGATGTCCTTCGAGGAGACGGCCGTCGCCTCTCAAGGGTCGCAGGCGCTGGCCGACGAAACGGGCGGATTCTCAGTCCGGAACACGAACGACCTCGGGGCGGGCGTGGAGCGGGTGGCGGCGGAATCGCGCGTCTTCTACATGCTCGGTTTCGAGGCGCCGCCCGGAAAGAAGCCCGGCGAGTGGCGCAAGCTGCGCGTCGAGGTCAAGAGGGCGGGCCTCGACGTGCGCGCGCGCCGCGGGTACACGGTGCGAGCGGAGGGAACGGCTCCGGACAAGAGCGTCCCGGCCAAGGAAGGTACCCGCACGCTGCCGCCGGCGGTCGAGAGCGCGCTGGACACCGCGCACGACATCACCGGGATTCCCCTGCGCACCGTGACCTACGTCCTCGAACCCCGTCCAAAGGACACGACCCACGTACTCGTCGCGGCCGAGTTCGACGCCAGCGATCTCACCTACGAGGGTTCGGGCAAATCGCGCGCGGCGCGTCTCGAGGTCACGGCCGCGGTCACGCTGCGGGACACCGGCAAGACCCTCTATTCCGACGAGCGCGTCGAGGTGCGCGCGGCGGCGGGGGAGGCGCCGGGCTGGCGATCGGTGGCGCGCGAGTTCGACGTGCCCCCCGGCGTGGCCCAGGCCCGGCTCATCGTGCGGGATCGCGTGACGGGCGTGATGGGGGCGGTCGCGCAACGGATCGAAGTGCCGCGCCCGGGCGCGTTCCGCATCTCCACGCCCATCCTCAGCGACCAGGTCGTCCCGCCGTCCTCACGCGAGGCCAAGCCGCGCGCGGCGGTGGCGGCGCACCGTACCTTCCGGCCAGGTGGCGGCCTGTACTGCGAGTTCGAGGTATTCGGAGCCGCTCGCGATCCGTCCGGGGGCGTGCCGCGCGTGTCCGCGGGGCTCGCCGTCCGCACGGCCGCGGGCGAGACGGTACGGCAAGCGGCGCCGACGCGGATCGCTGCCGACCGCGACGGGCGCCTGGTCCGCATTGTCGGGCTCGACCTCGCCGGCCTGGCGAAGGGCGACTACGAAGTCGTCCTGGACGTGCGCGACGAGGCGGGCGGCGCGACCGTGGAACGGCACGAGCCGTTCACGATCGCGCCGTAGTCCCGCGGTCAGGCCGCGGGACGCTGGATCCCGTCCCGCAAGCCCATCTCCTCGAGCACGAGCGACGCCTCCGCCTCGTCGAGGCCTTCCCCGAACCGCACCGTCCGCGCGCCGTGGTCGAAGGCGATGACGCCCGGCTCGCGCCCGAAGCGGATGGGGCAGGACCACCGGCCGGCATCGGACGGGGGCGCGGAGACGCGCAGGTGGCGCACGTCAGCCAGGCGGTACTCGCGGCTGAAGCCGAGCCCCGCCACGTCGCGCCGGATGACGAGCAGGCCCGCCCGCAGGCCGACCACTTCCCGGCCGACCGCGTTCCAGAGCCAGGCGTAGACGACGGTGGCGGCCCCGGCCACGGCCGCCGCGAGCCACACCTCGAAGAATCCCGCCTCGCCGCCGCGGGCCCGTCCCGAGACGACCTGGCCGGCCGCGCCCACGATGCCGCTGATCCAGAGGGTGAGCCACACGGGCACGACGAAGACGACCACCCAGTTCCGCCGCACAGGGACCACGAGCTCGCGTCCGGCCCTGCCTTCACGCCACGTCGAGCGACGCGACTTCGGTTGCATTCTCATTGCGCCCTCCGGCCCTCGAGGAAGCGGGCGGTGCCGTTGAGCACGTCCATGACCTCGATCGGAATGGCCAGCACCACCGTGTTCGACGCCGTGGGCCCCAGGCCGTCGATGGTCTGCAGCGTGCGGAGCTGCATGGCGCCCGGACTCTCGCGCATGGTCTGCGCGGCCCGGGCCAGGTTGACGGCGGCGTCGCGGTCGCCTTCGGCCTTGGTGATGTTCGCGCGCTTCTCGCGCTCGGCCGAGGCCTGCCGCGACATCATCTTCTTCAGCTCCTCCGGCATGTCGATGTCCTCCATGCGGATGGACTCGACGTGGAGGCCCCAGGCCCGCGTGTCCTTCTCGACGTGGGAGCCGATGGTGGCCTCGATCTGCTCGCGCTCGGAGAGCAACTCGTCGAGGGTCATCTGGCCGACGACGTCGCGCAGCGAGGTGCGCGCGTACTGGAAGACGGCGAAGCGGAAGTCCTGCACGCGCGTGACGGCCAGGGCGGCCTCGATCACGCGGAAGAACAACACGCCGTCGATGGAGACGGGCACGTTGTCCTTCGTGATCACCTGCTGGCGCGAGATCTCCAGCGCCTGCACGCGCGTGTCGATCATGCGCACCCAGTCCACGAGAGGGATGACCACGAACAGGCCCGGACCCTTCACGCCGGAGAGCTTGCCCAGGCGGAAGACGACCGCCCTCTCCCATTCCGCGGCCAGCCGGATCGCGGACGCCACGAACAGGTCGGCCAGGACCCACACGACCAGGGCGAGCACCGCATGGGGGGGATTGCCGCCGAGCGCCCAGGCGAGGATGAGCCCGGGTCCCAGGAGGAACACGAACACGATCGCCGAGACGTAGTTCACCATTTGATTCGTCCTCCGCGCCTTGGGAAGACTGCGCATAGACATCCAATTGCCGGCGAGGTTAGCTGACGGGCTCGGGGTTGGAAGTCCCCTACCAGGCCTCGGCCTGGATACGCCCCTGGGACGCTCGCGCGTCCCGTCGGTTCCCCCGCTCGGCCGCGAGGCGGCCGATTAGGCAAGTGAGAAGCTAGGCCGCGGACCCCATTCCGTCAAGTGCGCGCGGAACTCGCGGCGCTGTCGGCGGTTGCGAGGTCGCCGGAACCACGGGCCTCGGACAGTCCGCGCCGGCGTCGAGGTTATACTCCGCGGAGTGTCGGCCGCCCTCAGCGAGCCTGGCCTCGCCCCTCCGCCGCTTCCATCGTCGCCCCCATGGCGGATCGCCGCCGTTTCGTCCATCGTCCTCGTCCTCGAACTGGCCTTCATCCGGCAGGTCCCGGCCGAAGTGCGCGTGATCTCCTACTTCACGAACCTCGTGCTCATGGCCGCGTTCTTCGGGCTGGGCCTGGGCTGCATCCTCCAGCATCGGCGGATACCGTCCTGGCTGTTTCCGCTGGGCGTGGGACTGACCTTCCTGTTCGTCTACTACGCACGTGGAATCGTGGTCTACGACCGGGACACGGCCGTCCACTACTGGCTTCAGTACACCGAGATGCAGGGACAGGCGCGGCAGGTCCCCCTGCTGCCGGCGGCGCTGGCCGCTTTCGTGGCCGCGAGCCTTCCCTTCGTGTCGCTGGGCCAGACCCTCGCGCAGCGGATGGACGAGCACCCGCGGGCGGTGGCCTACGGATGGGACATCGCGGGCAGCCTCCTGGGAACGGTGGCGTTCACGGCGTCTTCGTTTCTCGGCGTGCCGCCCTGGGTCTGGGTCGCCGCGATCATGGTGGCCTGGGCGTTCCTCTTCGAGCGGAAATGGTCACGACGGCTGCCCGTGCTCGCGGCCGGGGCCGCCTTCGCCCTTCTCGGCCACTCGCCGCACCCCGCGCGCTGGAGTCCCTACTACTTCATCCAGTACGCCCGGGAACCGCTCGGCCTGCGCGTCTGGGTGAACTCCAGCTTCCACCAGCTCGCCATCGATTTCACGGACAAGGGCGACCCCGCGACCCAGTCGCTGATGCGGACCAAATGGGGCGCTCCCTATCAGGCGTACGTGTCCCTGCACGGCGGGGCGGCGCCGCGAAGGGTGCTGGTGCTGGGAGCGGGGACGGGGAACGACGTGGTGATGGCGCTGGCCAACGGCGCCGAGCAGGTCGTCGCGGTGGAAATCGATCCCGTCATCCTGAAGCTGGGCCGGGAGCTCAACCCATCCGCGCCCTATGGGGATCCGCGAGTGCGCGCCGTGGTCGACGACGCCCGGCACTATCTCCGCTCCTCGCCCGAGCGCTTCGACATCATCGTGTTCGGGACGCTCGATTCCCAGTCCCTGCTCTCCGGCCACGCCAACCTGCGTCTCGAGAACTACGTGTACACGCGCGAAGCGCTCTCCGACGCGCGCCGTCTCCTGAACGAAGGCGGCATGGCCGTCCTCCACTACTCGGTCTTCCGGCCCTGGATCCTCGGACGCATCTACTCGACGGTGCGTGCCGCTTTCGGGGACGAGTGCGTGCTGCTCCGCGAGTCCTCGCCCGCCCTCTTCAACGTCACCATCCTGGCCGGTCGCGGTCTGTCCGCCCTGCGTGACGATCCCCGGACGGTCGCGGAGTTCGGACGCGCCCTGCCCGCTTCCGACGACTGGCCGTTCGTCTACCTGGAGCGTCCCACCATCGCGCCCGTCTACTTGCAGATCCTGTTCGTGATCGTGCTTCTCGTCTTCGGCGCGTTCCTGCTCGTGCGCCGGCTCCATGCCGGCACCGGTGCCCACTTCGACTTCCTGGCCCTGGGGCTCGGCTTCAGCCTGATGGAGTCGGCGGCGGTCGTGCGGTTCGCCCTGCTCTTCGGCAGCACGTGGGTCGTCAACGCGGTGGTCTTCACGTCGGTCCTGGCGACGATCTTCGTCGCCAACCTCGTCGTACTGCGGGGGCGCGCACCCGCGCTCAACGTGAGCTTCGCCCTCCTGTGGCTGGCCGTGCTCGCCAACTACGTCTTTCCCCTGAACATCCTGTTCGCCACCGGGCCCCTGGCCCGAGCGGTGGTAAGCGGGCTGCTGGTGGGAAGCCCGGTCTTCTTCGCCGGTCTCTGCTTCAGCGGGCTCTTCGGCGCGCAGAAGGTGACGGGCTACCCCCTGGGCATGAACCTGGTGGGCGCCATGGGAGGCGGAGTGCTGGAGTACGCCTCCATGCTCACCGGGATGCGGGCGGTCTGGCTGATGGTGCTCGTGTTGTATCTGATCGCCTGGCTCGCCTACCGGCGCACGGCCTCGGGCCCCGGGGCCCTGACGGCGGCCGGAGGTCAGTAAACCGTCAGCGTGACCTGCTCGCCGTCGCGGCCCTGGACGTTCACGATCTCGGTCAACCGCGCGTGCTGCAGCGCCCACACCGCCTGCGACGGGGAGAGCTGGCTGCCGGACTCCGGCAGCACGGACAGCGCGAGCGAGATCGGCACCTGCACCTTCACGTGCTCGCCGTTGTCGTCCACCTGGATCTTCAAGAGATCACCTTCCTTGCGGATGGAGACCTTCTCGTTGGGCTCCTCGACGCGCACGAGCTCGCCGTCTTCGGCTTCGGCCAGCGCGGCCAGGACCTGCTTCGCCACCGGCATGTACTGCTGGGCCTCGCGCGGGAGGCGCATGTGCATCTTCTCTTCCGGTACGAACGCGGCTGCGACCTGGGCGAGCGCGAGGGGCACGGGCACCACGATATGCTGCCCGTTGCGCGCCTCCCTGACGTCCACGACCACCACTCCCGTGGCCGCCACCGACCCGGCGGCGATCGTGGGCACGGCCACGGCGCCGATCAAGATCATCTTCAGCATGGCTAGTTCCCTTCGTCGATCCAGATGCGGACGGTGGAGTCGTTGTCCTTGACGCGCACGATGTCGCCGCGCCGCTTCTGCAGCTCCGCGAACCCGGCGCGCAGGTTGAGCTCTTCGCCCTGGCCGGAGAAGAGCGCGTCCACCACTTCGATCGGGATCTCGACGCGCACCGACTCCTTGCCGCTGGGCTTGTCGACGTGCACGAGCATCACGTTGCCGGCGCGGGCCACGCGAACCGTCTCGTCCTCGTCCGCGTTTTCGACCGTCACGAACTCCGCGTCACCCGTGGCCTTCATCTCGTTCCAGGCCTTGCGCAGGTCGGACACCGACAGGTCCCTCTTGCCCATCTTGCCGAGGTGGATATGGCCGTGGGACAGGATGTCCTCGGGCGCGGCCTGGAGAGCGGCCTCCACCACCGTGACCGGCAGGTTGACCGAGACCTTGCTCTGGCGGTTGGCCTCTTCCACTCGGACATGCACCCAGGCCTTGCCGGCCGGAGCCGCCGAACGCACCGGCGCCGCCAGCATCAAGGCCGCGACCCCGGCCAACCCCAACGTTTTCACGTTCATCTCTACCTCCGTGCCCCGTCCCTGTCTCCCTAACGCTCGGGCACGGCGGAAGGTTCTCCTTTTAATCGACGGCAGCCATCCAATTCATTGGACTCGATCTATGGGGGATTGACCAAGTTTGACCGTGCAGATTCCCCGAGCGGAGTACGCTGCCCGCATCGATCAGGAGGACGTATGAAGAACCTTGCCCCCGCCGTTCGAGCCACGCTCTGCGCCCTGTCCGCCCTGGCTTTCGCCGTTTCCGCCACGGCCGCGGACCGGATCCCGATCACGACCTCGTCGGACGAGGCCCGCCAGCTCTACCTGAAGGGCCGCGACCTCGTGGAGAAGCTGCGCGCCACCGACGCGCGTCCGATGTTCGAGCAGGCGCTGGCCAAAGACCCGAACTTCGCGCTGGCTCAGCTCGGACTCGCCAACACGGCGGGCACGGCGAAGGAGTTCTTCGCGGCCACGGCCAAGGCGGTCGAGCTGTCGGCGAAGGCCTCGGAGCCGGAGAAGCTGCTGATCTGCGCGATCGACGCGGGCGGCAAGGGCGAGCCGGCGCGACAGCAGGACTGTCTGACGAAGCTGATCCAGGCCGTGCCCGACGACGAGCGCGCGCACAACCAGATGGCGCAGGCGCTCTTCGGCCGGCAGGACTACGCGGCCGCGATCGTCGAATACAAGAAGGCCACGACCCTCAACCCGCAGTTCTCGCAGCCCTACAACCAGATGGGCTACGCCTATCGCTTCATGGGGCAGTACCCGGAAGCGGAGCAGGCTTTCAAGAAGTACATCGAGCTGATTCCCGGCGATCCCAACCCGTACGACTCGTATGCCGAGCTCCTGATGAAGACGGGGCGCTTCGAGGAGTCGATCAAGAACTACGAGAAGGCGCTGTCCGTGAACCCGAACTTCATCGCCTCCTACATCGGGATCGGCAACAACTACGTCTTCATGGGCAAGCCGGAGGAGGCGCGCAAGAGCTACGCGAAGCTGGCCGCAGTCGCGCGCAACGACGGTGAGAAGCTGCAAGCCCACTTCTGGACGGCGATGTCGTACGTGCACGAGGGGGCGACGGACAAGGCGCTGGCGGAAGTCGAGAAGATGGCCGCCATCGACCAGGCGGGGAAGGACCTCGTGGCCCTCTCCGGCGCGCAGAACCAGATGGGCGACATCCTGATCGAGGCGGGCCGCGTGGACGAGGCGGCGAAGAAGTACCAGGAGCAGGTCGTGACCATCGACAAGGCGGACGCGCCCGCGCAGGTGAAGGAGGCCACCCACCGCCAGGCGCTGTTCGACGAGGCGCGCGTCGCGCTGGCCCGCCACGACGTGGCGGGGGCGAAGGCCAAGGCGGCGGCGTACGCCACCGCGGTCGCGGCGCACAAGGTCCCGTTCGAGGTGAGGCAGACCCACGAGCTGGCCGGCCGTATCGCGCTCGAGGAGAAGAAGCCGGGCGTGGCCGTCTCGGAGTTCGCGCAGGCCAACCAGCAGGACCCGCGGGTGCTGTATCTCCTGGCCGTCGCGCAACAGGCCGCCGGCGACGTGGTGAAGGCGAAGCAGACGGGTGTGCTCGCCGCCGACTTCAACGGGCTGTCGCCCAACTACGGTTTCGTGCGCGGCAAGGCCAAGGCCATGGTGGCGGCCCCGAAGAAGAACTGAGCGGCTGGACCGCCGCCAGCGATCCCCAGAACGCGTCATGGCTCAGTTCGGGTGATGCACGCGGCCCGACGAATTCGCGGAAGGCAGCGCGACGTGCAGGGTGGCGCCGGCGTCGGCGTTGTTGGTGGCCCACAGCCGTCCGCCGTGCGCGCCGATGATCGTCTGGCAGATGGCCAGGCCCAGGCCGAGGCCGTTCTGTTTCGTCGTCACGAACGGCTGGAAGATCTTCTCCATCTCGGCGCTGGCGATGCCCGTTCCGCGATCGACGACCGCGAAACCCACGCCGCCCGTGTCGGTGGTTCCGGTGACGACGGCCAGGCGCCTCTGCTCCCTGTCCACGCCCGCCATGGCGTCGCAACCGTTGAAGATGAGGTTCAGAAGGACCTGCTGGATCTGCACGCGGTCCCCGATGACGGGCGGGAGTCCGGCCTGGAGCTCGGCCGAGACCGACACGCCGCGGGAGATCAGGTCACCACGGGCGAGCTCCAGGACGTCCCGGATGGCGTCGTTGAGATCCACGAGCTGGGTCTGGGGTTCCGTGCGCTTGAGCATGCCCCGCAGCCTATGGATCACGTGGCCCGCACGCTCGTCGTCCAGCATGATGTCTTCCAGCGCCTCACGGACCTCGTCGATCTGCGCCGGCTCCATGGCCAGGAACCGCCGGGCCGCCTGTGCGTTCATGAGGATCGCCGCCAGCGGCTGGTTGAGCTCGTGGGCCAGCGCTCCGGAGAGCGCTCCCATCGTCTCCACGCGGCTCAGGTGCGTCAGCTCGCGGCGCAGCTCGTCGGCCACTTTCTCGGCCCGACGTCGCCGGGCCCCTTGCACGAGCAGGGCGACGATGAGCATCGCCTCCGCCAGGCACAGCGCCGCCACGCCCACGATCCGCCACTTGTAGGTGTCCCACATCGTGGGCTCCCGATAGCGCACGATCGTCCCGGCGGGAAGCCGGTCTTCGCGGATGTGCCAGCGGCGCAATGCGCGCCAGTCCACCATGGGCGTCGGCAGGATCTGGCGCACCGGGATGTCCTGGACGCTCGCTCCTCGCAACACGCGGACCGCGATTTCGGCTGTCTCGTCCGACAGGGCCGCCTGATCCGCGACCAGCCCGCCGACGATGCCCGTGCCCAGGTGGGAGGCGGCCAGCGCATAGGCAGGCACGTTTGCGCTCTTGCAGATCTCGGCCAGGGCGTCACGGTTGATGAGCCGGCGCCCCTCGTTGTCGGCGGTTACGGAGAGCCAGAGGATCGCGGAGTGGGCAGGTAGGCGGGAGAGCTTCGAGCGCAGGTCTTGGAGGGGAAGACCGACAAGATAGGTGAGGGCAACGCGCGCCTCGTAACGGGCGAGCTTTGAGCGGGCGGTTTCCAGCAACGGCTTGTCACGGGGAGCGGCGCCCGCGACCACCATCACCTGCCGGGTGTCGGGCTGGATCTGCAGGATGAACTCCAGGGCGCCGGGCAGGTCGGACTTCACGAACACGGTCGCCATCGGCGGCTGCGCGTCCGCCGCCGGGGCGAATTCCTCCCGGCCCGCCCAGGACACGATGGGAACGCCGGGAAAGAGCTCCTCGCCGTGACGGCGGAGGAAGGCGGCGGCCTGATCCGCGATGCAGATGACGAGGTCGAAGCGCTTCCCGGCGTACTTCCGTAGGATGAAATCGCGGAGCGCGAGGCGCTCGTCCTCGGCGTTTCGGAACGTGTCGACGTATTCGGTGTGGATGTCGACGTGGGAGCCGTATTCCCGCGTCAGGCGCGACCGGATGATCCGGTCGACGTCGGCGTTGGCGTAGAGGTCGGGCCGGCCGCCCCACAGCATGAATACGCTCTTCTGGAGATCGTCTTCCTCGGCGCATATGGCCGAAGCGGCGGACACGGCCACGAAAGCCGCGCCGAGCGCGAGCAAACGTGCGACCCGCCAGGCGCGGTGTCCCGTCAGAACTCGAGCCGGGCCGCGAACTGGAACGCCCGTGGCCCCCCCGTGCCGAAGGCCTGTCCCGCCCGCGCGCTGGGCTGACCGTAGCCGGCCTGGTTGAGTGTCCCCCCGTAGCCCGTCAGGTTCGCTACGTTGAACAGGTTGAAGACTTCGCCGATCAAGCGCAGGCGGAGGCCCGAGCGGATGTCGATCTCTCGCGTGAGGCGCAGGTCCTGCGTGATGAAGGTGTCGCCGCTGGCCAGCTGGTCGGGCAGGACGATCGGCGTGAGCACCTGGTTGGCGGGCGTGCGCGGTCGGATGACGCTGACGGTACCGTCGGCGTTCGTGACCCGCCACGTGCGCGCCTCGATGTCCGCGTTGTAGCCCGCCACGAGATCGCGAAGCTGCGCGACGGTCAGGCCACGCCCGAGGCTGTTGAAGGTGGTTCCGGGCAGGAGGGTGCGGTCGATGCCATCCCCGTCGAGGTCGAGCCCCACGAGCAGCGTGTTCAACGGCGGCGCGCTGTCGATCTGGGAGATGAAGGCGACCGTCCAGGTGTCGAGGAGACGACGCACCAGCCCGGAGCGGCCGGAATACTTCGGGACGCGATAGATCGCGCTCACTGTCGAGCGGTGCTTCCGCTGCCCGGCCAGGTTGCCGTACCCGGCCGCGGGGTCGTCGTAGGCGACGATCTCGCTGAGTCCCGTGTTCGAAGCCAGCGCGTAGCTCGCGGTGAGCTGGAGTCCCGACGTCATCCGTTTCTCGAGCGAGACGTGGAGACCCTTGTAGAGCGCGGTGCCGCCGCTGTACCAGAAGGAGAGGGGACCCGTGGAGCACTGGTCGCGTGGATCGAGGGCGAGAGTCTGCTGCGCGTTGCAGGCCGGGATGACGGGATTGCGCACGAATGACACCACGCCCGTCGCCGGGTCGACGCCCGTCACCAGGGGCCGGTTCGAGCGGTTGCGATCGACCGGGAAATTGCCCGTGAACCCGCCGAGGTGCAGGGTGCGGCGCATCACGAGATCGACGCCGACGACGAGGTCCCGGGTCAGCTCGCGCCGGATCCCCGCGGTGAGATGGATGGCGTAGGGCGTGGTCTGGTCGGGCGGGTACATGCGATCGCCCTGCTTGACCACTTCGACCCCGCGCACGCCGGGATCGGTGCCATTGCCGAGCTTCGACTCGACACCGGCGCGCAGGGTCGGGATCAGCGCCACCAGGTCGGTCCCCCGGAAGCTCGTGGGCGTGCTCCGGAAGTTGATCCCGAAGAGCGACCCGTCGAGCGCGATGCGGCCGTTCCCGGAAGGCCCGAGCGGGCCGCGCTCGAGATACGGAAAGAAGAAGTCCACGGGCTCGTGGTACAGCCCGCCTCCACCGTGGATCACGGTCTTGCCCGACGGACCCAGGGCCCAGGCCAGGCCCAGGGACGGATCGAAGCTGCTGGTGCCTCCGTGCGGCGGCGTGAGGTCCCCGCCGAGCACGGGGGCGAGGTACGCGGGCCGCGTGAGGTCCTGGTTGTAGATGTCCGAGCGATAGAGGTAGGTGAGGCCGTAGCCCAAGGTGAGCCGCGGCCGCAGCGTCCACGAGTCCTGGGTGGACAGCCGGACGACGTCGATGCGCGTGACCTGGCGGTTGTTGTACGGACCCGGCTGGCGCGGATCCCCGACGCCGAGGGTCACGCTGCGGACGGGGAGCTGGAGGATGTCCTCGAAGCTGGGCGGACCGGCCGTGGGGTCGCGCAGGGTGATCGGCAGCGCGTCGTAGAGCGGCCGCGTGGCCGGCGAGGCGAGCAGGTTGCTCGGCCCCCACAGCGTGATCTGCGGCGACTGGTAGAGCGAGTGGACGCTCTGGAGATGCGAGTGCTCCCAGTCCACGCCCAGGCGCAGCCGGTGGGTGCCCTTCTGCCAGGTCAGCGTGTCCACGAGCTGCAGCGTGCGCGGGAGGATGAGCTTCGGCGCGTTGAAGTAGCTGCCGATGCGGAACAGGGGAGCGTCGAAGACCAGGATCTCCTCGGGCGCGCCGGCGCCGCTGCAGGCCGGTCCTCCTCCGCACTCCTCCGGCGTGACCGCCGAGAGCTGGTTGCGCAGCTCGCCGTAGGAGATCCGTGCTTCGTTGACGGCCGTACCGCTGAGCACGGATGTCCATCCGCCCTGCACCTGGAAAGCGCGCGTGTCGCTCGACTGCCAGTTGGACGGCATGAAGATGCCGGTGGAGGGCGGGGCCAGGGCCTCGTTGCGGTCCAGGCTGTAGCGCAGGAAGCCGTTGTGGCGCTCGCCGACGCGGCCGTCCACCCGCGCGTTGACGAGGTCGAAGTCGAGGTGGTTCGGATTGACGACATCCAGCTTCGAGAAGATCGGGTGGTTGTTGGCGACGGCGGAGACTCCGTCCTGGTCGAGGCGCTCGGCGTTGAAGAACCAGAAGAGACGGTCCTTCTTCAGCGGACCGCCGAGGCTCAACCCGAACTGCTTGCGCGCGAAGAAGGGATCGGGGTTGGCGGCGTCGCGCTTGAGCCCCGGGTAGGCGGCCAGGCTGTGGTCGCGGTAGTAGAAGAAGAGCGCGCCGTGGTAGTCGTTGCCTCCGCGCCGGGTCACGATGTTCACCGCACCCGTTCCGGTCGTCGCCGTGGCCGGATCGAAGCTGAAGGTCGAGATCTGGAACTCCTGCACGGACTCCTGGGACCAGTTCTGCGCCGTCCCGCCGTTGATCCGGTCCTCCACCGTGGACCCGTCCACGGTGATGCGTGTCTGCAGGTAGGACGCGCCGCCGATGGAGACGCGCTGGTAGTTGTTCCCGAAGGCGCCGGCGTTGACCACGGCGTCGACCTGCACGCCGGGCTCGAGGCGGGCGAGCTCGAGGAAGCTCCGCCCGTTGAGGGGCAGGTTCTCGATCTGCCCGCGGCTGACGACGCCGTCCACCTTGAAGCCGGTCGTGTCGATGCCGGTGGCTTGCCCCTCGATATCGACGTCGGTGGTGAAGCCGGCGGAGAGTTCGAAGTCGATGGTGGGGTTGTCGCCCACGCGCAGGGTCAGTCGCTGCCGCACACGATTGAATCCGGGCGACTCGACCTCGATGTCGTAGTCTCCCGGCTCCACGCTCGCCAGCCGGTAGCGGCCATTGGCGCCGGTGAGCGTCGAGCGCGTGGCTCCCGTGTCATGGCGACGGAGCGTGACCCGAGCCTGCACGACGACGGCCTTGGTGGCGTCGGAGACGGTGCCGCCGACCTCGGCCGCCGGGATCTGGGCGAAAGCGGGCTGCCCGCCGACGGTGCAGGTGGCGGCTCCGACGAGCGACGCGACGATCAGGGAGCGCCCGCGTCGCCACTGAGCGCGACGACGCTGCGCCACGGGGTTCGCGACCGGCCCCGCACGGAGAGGCATGCGTAGGTGTTCCTGGGTGTAGCAAACGGGTCCAACCAAGTCAACCCGCGGCCACGGGGCCGTAGCCTTGCGCCTTGTCGGCCTGCTTGACGATCTTGATGCCGACGGCCACGAGCCATGCCGCGTACGCGGCCAGCAGCAGACGCTCCGACAAGCCCAGCAGGACGGGGGGCCCGGGCCTCACGAACACGGGGGCGAGTGACGCCATGAAGAGGACGAGGCTGAGGGCGGCCGCCGCGGCCAGGGCCCGGAAGAGGCTCCCGTGAGGACGCCATCGCGGATCCTGTCGGAAGGTCCTCGCCAGGCAGAGGGCGCCCGCGGGTAGCGCCAGGAACGCCAGCATGGCCGCATTCCCGTGAATCATGCCCGCGAGGGATGGAGGCTCGTTCCAGTGTCCGGGTGGATCGGCGGGAAACACGCCGCCCAGCAGGACTCCCAGCCCCCACACGCCGACCAGCCACCTGCCGGCGCGGCCCCACCGCCCTTCGACGAGGCGGGCGAGTCCGAAGACAAGGCTCATCGACCCGATCCCAAGCAATATCAGGCCGACCGTCAGCACCCATCCGAAGGGGCCATGCACGTAATAGCTGACCGCCTCGTCACGAGGGTCGAGACCGGGCTGCACCAGATGCAGGATCAGGACAGCGCCCGCGAATACGATGACGCCGACGATCCCGACGTAACCACTCGTGCGGAGAGCCGTCATCCAGGGTCTCTAGATGCCCAGCCAAGTGTCGCGGTCCACGCTGTGGCCGATTCGCCGGGCTTCGGTTTCGGCCAGTGCATCGTACCTTCGCCAGCGATCCTCATCACCGAGGCGCCTGGCGAGGAGGGCTGCTTTCGCGAACTTCACGAGACAGTCGTGCCCCGCCTCCACCAACCCGAGGGCGCTCTCGAGGTCCGAGGCCCGCGCATACCAGGGCAGGCCGTGGTCGCGAAGTGCGTTGGCGATGTCGCTGGCCACCTCGTCGACATTCTCCCCGTCTGGCTGCACCCACCAGATGTCTGTTCGCTCTCGCTCGGCCGAATTCCACAGGCGCCGCATCCGGCTGGACTGATCGACGTTGCGGACGAGGTGATCCCGCATGTGACATGAGTGTTCGGCCGGTCGCATCCGTCCCCGATCGTCGACCTTCATTCCGCCAGGGCGCGGCGCGAATGTGAAGAAGACACCGAGCCACGCGCAGACGGATCCTGGTGGCCAACCGGTAACGCCGGAGAAGTAGCTGCCCACCGAGCGGATGTTGAATACCCAGATGAGGTCGTTGCGCCAGGACCAACCATTGCGCGCGTCGACCTGCTGGAACCCCGCGTCGCGCAGGATCGGGACTACCAGAGTCCGTAGCGGCTTGTTCAGCAGCGCAGAGGTTGATCCCACGCGCTACTTTTCCACGTAGTGTGTCTGAAACATCCCGTGGCCGCTGGTCTGAACGACGACGGGGCTCTCCCTTGTCGCGACGAAGTGCGGGACGTTCGCCGGGATGACTATGAAGCTGCCTGCGGGATAGGCCTTCAGCTTGGCCTCGTCGAACCGCTCTCCAAGCCCCAGGTACCACGTACCTTCGATGACCGTGTCGATCTCGTCATCTGGGTGCGTATGGGCGAGGACTCGCGAACCTGCCGGAATGCTGACCCTGTCGATCCAATCGCCCCCTTTGCTCGAATCGCCGCGAAGGTGCGCACGCTTTCGGCCGTCCGTGTAGTAGCTGGGCGTGAACCATCGAATGTCCTGCGGGGTCAGCGCCGTCACTTGCTTGTTTGGCTCAGCGGGCGCACCGGAAATGGCTCGGAGCGCGAACGCAAGCATGAAGCCGAGTCTCAGACGGGCTCCGGTCATACTCCGCTCCCTCTCAGAAGTCCGTCCAACACTGTGTTCAGCGGTTCGGCGGCGCCGGGGGTCTGCGATCCACTCTCTTCGCACCGATACCGCACAACACCAGGGCCGTTGTCCCCAAGACGAATCCTAGCGCCTGCGGGGCAAGCGTATTCAACAGCCGCTCGCGTGCGACGTTGGTGGCATCGACCACGAATACCGGTAGGCCCACGATCACGAATGGAATCGCGGCCGCGCCGAGCGCCCATCTTTCCCCGCGCCGCACGGGGACGAGGGCAAGCAGGAATTCAACAATGGCCAGGGCGGTCAGTCCCAGCGCACCGGCGAAGGCGTGCCGGCTGGCCCGCGTCGTGAGGTCCGGAATGGCGGCCAGAATGGTGATCGGAGCCGCCAGGAGCCCGAGTGAGGAGACGGCAAGGAGAGTGGACCCGAGCTGCAGCACCCGCGGCACACGCTGTGTCGGCACGCTACCCTCCTGGCAAAGACTGCGTCGGCTGCAGTTCAGTGTTCGACGGCGTCCAGTACGAAATCTTCTTCAACGAGGATGAGAGCGAGGCGGTGGTGTTCGAGCGCTACCGCGACGCCGACGCCGCGCTTGAGCACTTCTCCAACATCAGCCATTTGATGGAGCCGATCCTCGCCACCGCTTCCGTCACGGGCGAAGTATTGGGAACACCGAACGCGAAGATGAATGAGCAGCTCGGAAAAGGCGGCCCGAAGCTATTCACTCCGTGGATGGCGTTGCAGGACCAGGAATTGGCGCAGGCGGAATAGCCGCCGCCCGCCGCCGCTGAGGTTGCGCTACTCGAAGCGCCAGCCCATGGCCAGGTCCTGAGTGAAGACGACCCTGCGGTCGGCCGGCCTGTTCCCGTCCATCAGGACGAACTGAAGACGGTCTGTCGTGAAGCTCCTCGCTCCGGCAGTGACGCCGGCACGACACTGGCTCGTGCCCGTAAAACTGTTGCCCGACTGCGTGATCGTGGAGCCCGCCGCGTAGTTGAAACGCCCGCCGTAAGGCGCTCCCAGCACGAGACCCTCGGCGACCAGGCACTGTTCGGACCCACGCCAAAGAACGATCGAGACGCTCGCATCCGAGATGGGCTCCGAAAAGGTGAACCGGATGGTCACTGTCAGGCCCTGTACCCAACCATTGCCTTCCGGAAAGTCGAAGAACCCGGCGGGCAGCCCCACCGTCCCGCCCGCTGTCGGTGAAGTCGATAGCACCTCGAAGGTCCCTATCGGGGCGGGTGGAGCCGGCGGTGACATGCCGTCATCGCCACAGGACAGCGTCAGTCCGGAGGCGAGGAAAAGAGCCAGCGCTTTCGGCAAAGCGATCCTCAAACGCAGGCTCTTCGAGCGGCCGGCGACAGGAGAATCAAGCAGGGTATGACGGTGAGGGCCAGCCCGCCCAAGGACGGACGCCTCCGAGCCTCCACGAAGAGTAGGAGGACGAAACAAGCTAGAGCAGCATATCGGCCGGATTGCTTTAGATTCCACAAGCGACGAACCGCAAAGATCATGGCCACAGGGAGGCCAAAAAAGAGGATGGCACTCAACGACCCCTCGAGTCCTATGGGACCCCAGTCTCCTTTCCAGAGGACGCCAATTCCGACGACGACGGCCATGAAAAGGAAGGGCACAAGAGCGAGCGCCAGAAAAGCCGCGACACACCTGAGCAGGATCTTGATCAAGTGTGCCCGACCGCCTCTCTCAAGTTCTGAGGAGCAGGCATGCGCACCGGCCGAGGTATCACCACACGCCGGGCACGAGACGCTTGGTCCGCCTCATGTACGCATCGTAGTCACTCCCGAACTCGTCCAGCATCATGCGCTCCTCACGGGCGAGGCGGAGGGCCACGAGAAGCACCATGGCAACGCCGTAGGACGGGCCCGCAATCCAGTTTGGAAGCACGAGAGCCTGGCCGATCGAATAGATCAGGAGAGCCGAATACATCGGGTGGCGGATGTGCCGGTAGACACCCTGGGTGACGAGTTGATGCTTCTCCCGGACCTCGAGTGTGATTGACCAGTTCGTGCCAAGGTCCGCGTGCGAGCGGGCGAAGAGCCACAGGCCCCCCGCGAGGGAAACGACGCCCATGAAGAGTGGGGCCGGCCGAAGCGGATAGTCCGCGAACGCGAGAATGGGCGCTACAACCCAGATGAGCGGAATGAAAAAGGAGAGCCAAGCCAGCGACAGGAGGGCGATCTCCAACGTCCCTCTCTTGCTTTTTACCACCTTTACTCCCCGGCTCCGCTGACCATGCGGAGCCCGGATGATCACCATCAGGATGCTACTGGCGAGGATGATCGCCTTCGCGAACCAAGGGTTCACGCCTTCTGCCTGCATGGCTGCAGCCTATCCAGCGCCCTTTCGCTTTGGCGCACTACTGCCTCTTCAGCTCCTCGCGCGACTTCGATGTCGAAGGATCGATCGCACGCCATGGGCGGCCCCCAGAATCAACCACTGGTACACGGGAATGACCAACAGCAGCACCGCTGACCCCGTGATCCTCCGTGGACCGGTATAGAGAAGGAACGCGGGAAGATACGCGCCCGCACCCAGGGCGACAACCAGTGATGACGCAGCGAGGAGAACCGCTTGCTCCGCTCTCGCGGGTGACGATCGACGCTGCTGCCTATGCATATCCCAGTAGGGGGAGAGCGCCCAGAGCGAAGCCATTGCCGTGCCCCGAAGAACCACGGTGACATTCCCCGCCGAGGACCGCGCGAACAGGAACGCAATGCAGACCAGCGTCCCTCCTACGCCCGCAAGCAACACCACCGTCTGAAGCCACTTCAGTGTTGGCTCCCAATTACCACTCAAGAGTTCCTCGAATCGAGTCTGCCGACACTTGGTATCCCGAACCGGGATATCGAATATCCCGGACCGAGGATATCCAAGTATCCCTGTTTCGAGATAGTCAGAGAACAGAGACGTTGGCGCCGGCCGTGAGTGCCGCTCAGTGATGACCGTGGGCTTCGCGACGCGCCTGCCAGCGCCGGGCTACGAGGTACGCCACGATGACCACGTTCGCCACGAGAGCGCCAAGCCGAACGGGCGTGAAGCGCCGCGTGAGCTCGTACACCTCGAGCGGAATGAACGACGTCGTCGCGACGATGGTCAGGTACTCGGCCCAGACGCGCTGGAGCCAGAGGCCGACTCCCTCCACCGCGAACAGGACTGCGTAGGCGAGACCCACCGAGGCCGCGATCTCCAGACGCGCACGAGAAGCGCCGGTCACCTCCGACGCGGCTCGCTCCACCGAAGGATGACGGGCCACGAACGGAAGCGCGGCGAGCCACTCCTGGGCCCGAGAGGCGGTGCCGTGGTCGAGAAGGCGTAGCGCGCCCAGCGCCACCGCCACCAGCACGATTGCCTTGAGGAAGCGGAACACGGCAATGACCGCCAGCATCGGAGGACGGCGACCGTCAGGCCGATGCCGCGCGGCCGCGCGCGTCAGCATGGCTCAGCCCGCGTACACGATTTCCATGCGCAGGCCACGTCCGTCGACCTCCGGCGTCGCCGGCAGCGTCTTCAGGCCCGACGCGCCGAGGCGTGCCGTGACCGCACCGGCCAGTGCGTCGATGACGTCATCCCGGGTCAGCGCGGTCTTCCGGTGCGCGCGCGCCACCTCGTCGGCGATCGCCCCTGCGGACGGCAGATGGCGCGTGAGCACGAGAATCCGTTCCGCTGCCCCCTCCGCCGTCCGCTTCGAATGGGCCATCGGCCTTCCGGCCAGGCCCCAGAAGCAGACCTCGGGATGCATCTCGCGGATCACCGGGCCGCTGGCCCACGACTGCCGCAGGTACTCGTCGACGTCGAGGATCCGCGGCGCGATGCTGAAGGACTGCTTGGAGAGGCGGCGGCCGGTCCGGCGGTGGTTCTCCGCGGAGGCTTCGCGGTAGGTGGAGAGGCCGATGGCGGCGCGACACGGCGCCGGAAAGACCGAGGACCCGCGCGGTCCGAGCCTGGCGCGCGCCTCGAGGTCGCACCGCCTCTCGTCGGGCTCCGTGTCGCGCAGGCCGATCGGTATGTCCACGAGAACGAGACCGGCCGGATGGCGCCGCGCGACCTCGGCGATGCTGGACGCGACCACGTGCGAATGCGCGCCGCGTTCGTCGAGGGCGATCGCGATCCAGCCCGCGCGGCACCCGTCCACCCCGACGAAGTCCACTGGCCCGAAGTATAGACCGCGGCCGGCGACGGGCCGCGGCGGCGATCAGTCCCCGGCGCCGGTCTCGGGCTCCATGCCCGGGAGGTTGTTCACGCGCAGGTCTTTCTCCGCCCCGCGCGGCAGGGAGACCGCAGTCTGCGCGTGGCAGCAGGGACAGCTCACCTCGACCGTCACGTACGTCTCGAGGGGATCGGCCGCGTGCCAGACCTCGAACCGCGATCCGCACTTGGCGCAGCGGTGCTGCTCGTTCCGGCGGGTGGGCGTCGGCGTCGGCGGGACAGCAGGCATGAATCCACTCTACCCGACGTGGTGCGGCGCGGGCGGCAGGTGCAGGTACTTCTCGCGCACGACGCGCATGTGCCGGAGCTCGTGGCCGGCGATGTGGAAGGCGAGGCCGCGCACGGATGTCGTGTAGTCGCAGACGATGCCACGCCGGCGCCAGGCCTCCGCGGGCAGTCCGCTGAAGAGCGTGATCGTGGCCTGGCGGACCGACCGGTATTCCGCGAGCAGGCTGGCCAGGGATCGCGCCTCGAACCCGGCCGCGGCCACCAACCGGTTCTCGTCGAGCGAGGGCAGGGGCGCCGCGTCACCCCGCGCGATGCACAGGGCACGGTAGGCGAAGATGCGCTCGTCGTCCGCGATGTGGCCGAGGACCTCCTTGAGGGTCCACTTGCCGGGCGCGTAGGTCAGCCCGCGCACCTGCTCCTCGCTGAGCGACTCGACGAGCAGCGTCGTCTGGCGCCGCTGGGCCATGAGGGCGGCGACGGCGTCGTCGCCCGCGACCATGTCGACGTCCGGCTTCACATACGCGGCGATCTCGTCGTCGTGGGGACGTCCCGAGACGGTAGGTGAGGATCGGGTGAAGTCCACGCGCTACCTCGCCACCGACCACCAGAGCGCGTTGAACAGGAACGGGAACGTGCCCGGCGTCTGGGCCCGGTGCTGGGGCCGGAACCCGAGCAGGACGACCTTGCCCTTACCCTGCGTCAGCGCGATCGCGGCCGCGCGGCGCTCCAGGCGGTCTTCGCCCTGGATGAACCCGGAGAGGAGCACGTCGCGTCGATCGTCGGGATAGGAGGCCAGCACCCAGCGCTCCGTCCCCGGACCCGGCGCTATCGTCTCGAACGCGATCGGCTTGTCCTGGAAGATGGCCGCTTCTTCGGCGAGGCCATCGGTGACGGGATGCCCGGGGGCCACGCGGACGCGCAGGAGCGATCCCGGGGCCAGGAACTCGTCCGGCTTGCTGCGCGCCAGCGCGTTGCGAACGGGCAGGCTGAGCTCCTCGATCGCGTATTCGGTGGCCGCGGAGAGGGCGATCAGCGTGCCGCCGGCCTTGACGAACTCGCGCAGCGCGGTGGCGCCTTCCTTGTCGAGGCCGCCCGTGTATTCGGCGGGCATCTCGATGCCGGAGCGCAGGCTGCCTTCTTCCGGCTTGGGGCGGCCGGTGGCGATCACGTCGCGCGACTCGTCGGGCAGCACGATGGCGTCGAACGAGGCGGCCAGGTTGCCCGCGCGGATGGCGGCGTTGTCGAGGGTCTTCGGCTCGAAGCCGTACTGCTCGAGCACGAAGCGCGTCCAGCCCTCGTCGATGTTGGCGGCCCAGGAGCGGTACACGCCGACGCGCGGCGCGGCCAGCGGGAGCGCGCCCGCCGGCACGGCGGGGATTGGCGTCCAGGTCAGGCCCGGCTCGACCTTGCCCGCGGCCCCGCGTGCCGCGGCGGCATCGAAGAAGACGGTGCCCGCGGGCCACGGACGTCCGCCGCTGGCGGGCGTGCGTGTCACCCAGGCCTTGCCGGCGCGCACGGCCGCGGAGACGACCTTCGCCTGCTCCGGTCCGTCGGGCGTGAGCGCGAAGAAGGGGCTCTCGAGGGAAGGAGCGGCCGGGGCCGGCGCGTACGCGGTCAGCCGGTCGGGCAACGCCCCGCGTTCCACGGTCACGCCCATCATGAGGGGCAGCGACCACGCCGCCACGTCGTAGGGCCGGACGAAGTCACGCCCGGGCTGCAGCTTGATCTCGGGATAGCGCTGGGGCGTGAGCATCTCGGTCACGAACCGCCCGTAAGGCTGGGCCAACGGGATCCACACGTCGCCGCCCGCCCCCTGCTTCACCTCGACGCCATGCGCGACCATGAGCGCGGCCAGGCGCTGCGCGCTCGCGCGATCACGTTGGGCGGCCGGGATGCGGAATCCGTCGCGCGGACCGGCGGCGGCCACGGCGGCCCGCGCCCGCGTGGCCACGTCGCGCAGGAAGTCGCGGCGATACGTCGCGGAGGTCTCCAGCAGGGCGTCGGAGATGATCCGCTCGTAGTCCATGATGTCGCGCAGGCGCCACCAGCCTCCCGGCCACGGGTTCGGGAAGTTGGCTTGCGGTCCGTATTCGACGAGGCCTTTCGCGCTGCCCGCCAGCTCGCCCGGCTCGATGCGCACGGGTGTGGCCAGGCGCGCGGACGCGACCTCCGTGAGGAGTCCCGAGATGTTCTTCCAGTAGCCCGTCGTGCGCGTCCCGCCCGGCCAGTACCCATCGTATTGATAGGAGCTGATGACGCCGCTCTTGCCCTGCTGCTCCAGGCGCAGCGCCATCGTGGTCCCGATGAGGTTCACCTCGCGCCAGATCAGGGCATGGATGTCGGGATCGATGGGATCGGCGTAGGGCGGCGTGAAGATGCGCGGGCCGGTCGTGCCCATCTGGTGCTCGTCGAGCCAGACCTGCGGGAACCACTCGTGGTACACCGCGCGATTGAGCGCCTGCGTCTCCTTCTGCGTGAGCATGAACCAGTCGCGGTTGTTGTCGTGCCCGACGTAGTGGTGGTAGATCCAGGGCATCCGCCCGCCCTCGGACGCGGTGCCGAGGTTCTTCCGATACCACTCCGTCTCCATGATCTGCCCGTCCGGATTGAGGGAAGGGACGAGGAGGATCACGACCTCGTCCAGGCGCCGCCGCGTCTCCGCGTCCTGCGCGGTGGCCAGCGCGTAGGCCCACTCCATCGCCATCTGCGAAGCGCCGATCTCGGACGCGTGGATGTTGCAGGTGACGAGGACGATCGCGCGTCCTTCCTCGACGAGGCCGGCCAGGTCCGCGTCGGTGGCCCCGCGCGGGTCGGCCAGGCGGCGCGCCACTTCCTTCAGCCGGGGCAGGTTCGCGATGTTGGCCTCGGACGAGAGGATCGCCATCAGCATGTCCTCGCCGCGCGTGGTCTGGCCGAGGACCTGGACGGCGACGCGCGGAGAGGCGGCGTCGAGGGCGCGGAAGTAGGACGCGATCTGGCGATAGTCGGCCAGCGTCCGGTCCGCACCCACGGTGATCCCGAGGAATTTCGAGGGCGCCGGGACTTCCGCCGCCACCGCCGGGCGCGCTCCGCGCGCCAGCGCGGTCAGGACGGCGATTGTCACGATCCAACGGCCGGGCATGGGGCCTCCGGGTGCCGAGTCTACAGGATAGGGATGGGGCGGCCGTTCAGTGGTCGGTGATGGTCAGGACGATCCAGCCTGAGCGCACGCCGTCCACGATGCAGCGCGCGGACATCACCCCCGGAGCTTTGGTCGTGTACGCGGGCGTGAACGTCTGGCCGCCATTGCCGCCGACGAGATCTTCGGGACCGACCTGCCAGACGGGCCAGGTGCGGCTGCAGGTCGGCGCGCCGCTGCCGTCGCGCGGGGTCGCGTTGAAGTGGATCCGGCATCCGACGGGAACCGTCTTCATGTCCTTGGAGCCGGGGAGGCGCTCGCCGTTGCACTCCAGGAAGTAGACGTTCAGGGAGACCGAATCGACGCCGTGGTCCGTCTCGTGGATGCAGTCCGGAGGCGGCTCCCCGCCCGGCTCGTCCTGGGGCGCGGGGACGGGCGTGGCCTCCGGCGTCGGCGACGGCACCGGCGATGGGGAGGCGGTGCCCCCCTGGACGACGGCCTGCGAAGGACCGAGGTCGTCCGCGGGGGGCGTGCTGCAGCCGGAGACGAGGGTGACGAGACAGATGAGGACGATGGATGGGATAGGGGTCACGAGCCGGCGGGTCACCCTGTCATTCATAACCTCGAATGGTCGCGGGCGCCACTGCCAGGCAAGGACCATCACTGCTTGCGGTCGAGCCCCGGGAGAAGACGGCCGTCGGCGCAGAGCGCGATCAACGTGTCGAGGCGGCGCAGCCGCGTCTCGTCCTTCTTCGCGCTCATCACGTACCAGGTGGCGAGATGGCGGTACCCGGGTGGCCGCGACTGGAAGAAAGCCCAGGCCTTCGCGCTCGCGCGGAAGCGCCGTTCGAGCGCGCCCGTGAAGGCCGCGTTCGCGCGCGCGATCGAGTCGGCGCCCGACGTCTTCTCGTCGCGCTTCTCGAACGCGGCGCGACCCGGCGCGCACATTCTTCCGGCCGCCTCGAGCTCGCGGACGCGCTTCATGTTGACGACGCTCCACATCGAGCGGGCCTTGCGCGGGGTGAAGCGCTGCATGTACCGGCCCTCGTCCACGCTCTTGCGCACGCCGTCGATCCATCCGAAGCAGAGCGCCTCGTCCAGCGCTTCCCGGTAGGTGATCCCCGTCTTGCCCGATCGCTGGTTGAAGAAGCCGATCCAGAGCTCGGAAACGGAGTCGTGGTTCTTCCCGAGCCAGGCGCGCATCTCGCCCGCATTGCGGAAGTACCGCGGCGCCGGCGCGCGGCTTCCGCTCGCGCTCATGCCTGGTACACCCGTTCGAGCCGGTCCGTCAGCGCCTCGCGCTCGAACCCGCCCGGCATCGACGCGCGGGTCGCGACGGCTTCGCGCAAGCGGCGGGCGAGGCCGGCGACGTCGCCCCATGGCACGAGCGGGCCCTCATGCCACTCGCGCAGGCCGCCCGAGTCCCAGGCCACCACGGGCACGCCGAAAGAGAGCGCCTCCAGGCCGGCGATCCCGAACGGCTCCTGCCAGCGCGACGGCATCAGCAGGGCGCGGGCCCGGCGCAGGAGGCGCGGCAGGCGCGCGTGCGCGACCCAGCCCAGGACCTCGGCGCCCGCGGCTTCGACCTCTTCGCGCAGCGGGCCCGTGCCCGCGACGACGAGGGGCAGGGCCACGCCCGACTGACGCCAGGCCGCGACGGCGTCGAGCGGGCCTTTCGCTTCGACGAGCCGGCCCACGTACAGGACGCAGGGCGGACCGTCGGGCTCGATCGAACCCGGGTGTTCCTCGAACTCGACGAACGGCGGGACGACGTGGATGCGCCCCGCGTCGAGGCCAGCCGCCGCGAGCTCGGCACGCATGTATTCGGAGAGCACCACGACCGTGGCCTTCCGGATCGCGGCCAGCCGCGCCTGGGTGAGGGTCAGGATCTCGTCGTAGTAGGCGCGATCCTCGAAGCACGCCGCGCAGGCGGCGGGGGAGAGCGCGACCCGGCAGACCTCGCCCTGCGCCGTCCACTTGCCGCGGGACGGGCAGAACGCGCGGTGGTCCTGGACCGTGAACACGGCGCCGCGAGCGGCCGCGGACTCCAGCGCGACCGGGTTCACGACGGCGTGGACGTGGACCACGTCCGGGCGGAGCCGGTCGAGCAACGGGTCCAGATCCACGGTCCGCGCGGTGCGCGCGTCCAGGCCGGGCAAGAGGCCGGTAGTGGCCGGCACGTCCTCGCCGAAATCGTCGGCGGCGCCCGCCGCGATGTGGACGTCGTGACCGCGCTGGGCCAACGCCCGCGTGACCGACAGGAGATACCGATGAGCGCCGCCCCGGTCGGTCAGCCGATCGGTCAGGTGGAGGACGCGCACGGCGTGATTATCGCGCGTCGTCCTGGCGTACTGTTGGGGCCATGCCCCGCACCAGTGCCGGCCTCCTGATGTTCCGCCGGCGAGACGGCGCGCTCGAAGTCCTGCTCGTCCATCCCGGGGGGCCCTTCTGGGCGAAGAAGGACCTGGGCGCCTGGACCATCCCCAAGGGCGAGCTGGAAAAGGGCGAAGACGCGCTGGCCACCGCGCAGCGCGAGTTCGAGGAGGAGACGGGAATCGCGCCGTCGGGTCCCTTCCATCCCCTCGGCAGCATCAAGCAGAAGGCCGGCAAGGTCGTCCACGCGTGGGCGTTCGAGGGGGATGGCGCAGCGGAAACGATGCGCAGCAATACGGTGAAGGTGGAGTGGCCGCGTAGCTCCGGTAGGTTCAAGGAGTTCCCCGAAGTGGATCGCGCGGAGTGGTTCCGCGTAGACGACGCGCGGACGCGAATCAATCCTGCCCAGGTGCCATTCCTCGATCACCTGGTTGAGCTGATCAAAGGATGACCGGCCGACCTGACCACAGTCTCTATTTGCTGTTTTCCGTTGTTTGCTATCCGAGTTCCGCCAGCACCTGCTCCGTGTGCCCGTCCACCTTCACGTTGTCCCAGCGCTTCTGGACCTTTCCGTCCGCGCCGATCAGGTACGTCGTTCGCGCGATGCCCATGTACTTCTTGCCGTAGTTCGACTTCTCCTGCCAGACGCCGTATTTGTCCGCGATCGCGTGGTCGGCGTCGGCGAGGAGGGGGAAGTTCAGGTCGTATTTCTTCGCGAACTTCGCCTTGCTCGCCTCGTCCAGGATGCTCACACCGAGGATGGCGGCCTTGCTCGTCTTGAACTTCGGCAGGTTGTCACGGAAGGAGCAGGCCTCCTTCGTGCAGCCGGGCGTGTCGTCCTTCGGATAGAAGTAGAGGATCACGGGCCGGCCCGCGTAATCCGCGAGCTTGTGGGTCTTGCCGCCCTGGTCCTTCAGGGTGAAGGCGGGCGCTTTCTTGCCGGGATCGATCAAGGGCATGCGTTTCGGCTCCTCGTGTGAGGCGTCTACTGTATTCGCAGGGCGGGCCGGAGTGAAGAGGCTCACGCCCGACGGCGGCTCTCCTCCGTAATAAGCGCCACCGCAGCCCGATCCACCGCTGCGAAAGGAGGGTTCTTGTTCCGACCCGCGCTCCGCGTGTGCGTGCTGCTGCTCGCCGCCTCGGGCTTCCTGCCCGCTCCAGAGGCCAGCGCCCGGCCCGTGAACTACGTGCGCACCGAGGTGGTCAGTCCGATCCCCTCGAACCCGGTGGCCAGCGGAACGCGGCTGCGGCGGGCTCTCGCGGACATCACGGGGTCGTCCGCCAGCGATCCCTGGCTCATCAAGATCGAGCCCGGGATCTACGACCTGGACGGGGCGTCACTCGTGATGCGCAAGTACGTCGATATCGAGGGCTCGGGCGAGGGCGTCACCATCGTGCAGTCCACGGTGAACAGCATCGGGACCGTGCAGGGCGCCGCTCACGCGGAGCTGCGATTCGTGACGGTGCTCAACTTCGGGGCGACGGACGGGATCGCACTGGCCAACTCGGCGTCGGGCTTCACCGCTTCCCACGTCACCTGTCTGGCCCGGAACGGAAGCAACTCGAGCACGGCCCTCGCCAACTTCGGGAGCGCGAGCGGCACCTATCGCGACGTGACGCTGCGGGCGGAAGGCAGCCGGGTGGTGACGGCCGCGTCCATGCGCGGCGGCCTCCTCCTGCGCGCCCGGGCCTTTGCGTCGGGCGACGAGTTCGCCTACGGCCTGTTCAACGCGAGCTCGGAGGGCGAGACCATCGATCTCACCGTGGAAGCGTCGGGCGCCGGGTACGCGACCGCGATCCGGAACGAGGCGGGGGCGCCGCTGCTCCGCAACGTGCGCACCTCCAGCCGCGGCGCGAACCTCAGCGAGGGCATCGTCAACGGCGGCGGCTCGGCGGCACGCATCCAGGGCGCCGTCATCGACGTCTCCGGCGGGACGTCCTTCGCGAGCGGCATCCGCAACGAATTCTCGAGCGCCCTCGTGTCGGACGCCGTCATCACGGTGGACGCTCCCTCGAGCGCGTTCGGCGTCAGCAGCAGCTTCAGCGGGACCCCCGCGTTCCGTAACCTCACCCTGCGCGTCACCGCGGGCGGGCACGGGGTGGGCGTGCGCAGCTACGGCACGCAGGTGACGGTCGAGTCGTCCACCATCTCCACGGATGGGTTCAGCCTCGTGAACGAGTTCGGGGCCACTACCCCCACCGCCATCCGCGTGGGGGCGAGCCGGCTCGAGGGCGCGGTCGATCCGGCGGACGGCACCTTGCGCTGCGTGGCGACCTACGACGCATCGTTCACCCTGCTGGGAGCCACCTGCACTCCCTGACCGCGCGCCGCCCGCACGGTCGGCGTCGCGTCCAGCCGCGACGATGTCGTGGGAATCGGACACGCGATCGACGATAACGTCGCTCCCTTTGCGTGGCCTCGAAAGGGCGAAGTCCTTGATGTCACGGGTATTCGACGGTTGGGGGCCACTCGGGTCGACGGCACGCCGATTGCTCGAACAGCCGGCGTGTCCGGGCGCTTCATCCTCAACGGCTCGTACCATCTCGACGGCTTCTTCGACGAGATGTTTGCGGCGAAGGACGAGGTTCGCCCGCACTACCGCGCTCTGCACCAGCAGCTCGCGGAGATGACGCCGGAGGTCTTCGACGAGCGGCGGCGGGCGGCGGACGCGTCCTTCCTGTACCAGGGCGTGACGTTCACGGTCTACGCCGAGGAGGAAGGGGTCGAGCGCGTCTTCCCGTTCGACCTCGTGCCCCGGATCATTCCCGAGAGCGAGTGGAGCCACATCGAGCGCGGGCTGCGCCAGCGCGTGACCGCGCTGAACCTGTTCCTGCACGACGTCTATCACTCCCAACGCATCCTGGCCGAGCGCGTGATCCCGGCCGACCTCGTCTTCGGGGCCCGCCATTTCCGCCGGGAGATGATCGGCATCGACGTCCCACGCGACATCTACGCGCACGTGGTGGGCACCGATCTCGTGCGCGACGCCCAGGGCACCTACTACGTCCTCGAGGACAACGTGCGCTCGCCCTCGGGCGTGAGCTACATGCTCGAGAACCGTCAGGCCATGAAGCGGATCTTCTCGCGCCTGTTCGCGCGCCACGGCGTGCGCCCGGTCGATCACTACCCGCAGGAGCTGCTGGCCGCCCTGCGCGCGGTGGCGCCCGTGCCCGCGGCCGATCCCTGCGTCGTGCTCCTGACGCCCGGCACCTACAACTCCGCCTACTTCGAGCACAGCTTCCTGGCCCGCCAGATGGGGATCGAGATCGTGGAGGGGCGCGACCTCGTCGTGCACGACGACCGCGTCTTCATGCGCACCACCCAGGGCCTGCAGGCCGTGGACGTCATCTACCGCCGCGTGGACGACGACTTCATCGACCCGCTGGCCTTCCGCTCGGACAGCATGCTCGGGGTGGCGGGCTTGATGAACGCCTATCGCGCGGGCAACGTCACCCTCGCCAACGCCATCGGCACCGGCGTCGCCGACGACAAGGCGGTCTACGCGTACGTGCCGGAGATGATCCGCTTCTACCTGTCCGAGGAGCCGATCCTCCAGAACGTACCGACCTATCTCGGCTGCCACGACGAGGACCGCGCCTACATGCTCGACCACCTCGACGAGCTGGTCGTGAAGTGCGCGAACGAGAGCGGGGGATACGGGATGCTCATCGGCCCCCACGCCTCCGGGGCGGAGCGGCAGGAGTTCGCGCAACGCATCCGGGCCCAGCCGCGCAACTACATCGCGCAGCCCACCCTCGCCCTGTCGCGCCATCCGACGTACGTGGATGGCCTCCTCGAAGGCTGCCACGTGGACCTGCGCCCCTACATCCTCTGCGGTGAGCGCGTCACCATCGTGCCCGGCGGCCTGACCCGCGTGGCCCTGCGGCGCGGGTCGCTGGTCGTGAACTCCTCGCAGGGCGGCGGCAGCAAGGACACCTGGGTGCTCACGGCCTGACCATGCTCTCGCGAGTGGCGGAATCGCTGTACTGGATGGCGCGCTACATCGAGCGCGCGGAGGCGGTGGCGCGCCTGGCCGCGGTGGACTTCCAGGCCCTCCTCGACGGCACGCGGCGCGGCCGCCTCGAGGACGTCGTGCGCATCACCAGCGACGCCGCCCTCTTCCGCACCGTCTTCCCGTCCGGCGAAGAGGCGGGCGTACTCGAGTTCCTGCACGCCCATCCCGGGAACCCGAGCGGCGTGCTCGTGTGCCTGTCGCGGGCGCGCGAGAACGCGCGTGGGATGCGCGAGCAGATCAGCAGCGAGATGTGGGAGCACCTGAATCGCCTGTACCTCCTGGCCCGCGACGGCCGGGCGGCGGCCATGGAGGAGGGCCCGTACGCGTTCTTCCGCCAGGTCCGCGACGGCACCCAGGCCTTCGAGGGCATCACCGCCGCCACCATGACCCACGCCCCCGCCTACGAGTTCATCCAGCTCGGGCGCTACCTCGAGCGCGCGGTCGTCACCATCCGCACCCTGGCCGTGCGCTACGAAGACGTGTGCATGCTGGAGGACGGGAGCGCCCCCGCCAGCCTGGAGCTGATCACGCTCTTGAAGTCGTGCGGCGCTTTCGAGCCCTTCCGCCGCCAGCCGCGGGCCCAGCTCCGCGCGGGCGAGGTCGCGGAGTATCTGCTCCTGAACCCGCAGTTCCCGCGGGCGGTGCTGTTCTGCCTGGAACGCATCGCGCGCGCGTTGTGGGCGGTGGCGCCTCCGGCCGTGCGCGCGGAGGAGAAGCTCGACCCGCCGGCGCGGCTCGTGGGACGGCTCCGCGCCGACCTCGACTACCTCGACGTGCCGGAGGTTCTCCACTCCGGGCTCTCGCCCCTGCTCGAGGACCTGCTCCGCCGCGTGCACCAGGTCGGCAACGAGGTCACGAGAACGTATTTCAATACGCGTGTCATCCTGCCCACGCCGCGCGCTTCCGCCGCCGCCGCTCAGCAGCAGCAGCAGCAACAGCAGCAGCAGGCGCGCGCGTGAGGCTGCGTATCGTCCACACAACCACCTTCCGCTACGACGAGCCCGTAAGCGAGGCCTACATGGAGATGCGCCTCCGCCCGCTGGACGCGGGCGGGCAGCGCTGCGAGTCCTTCCGCCTGACCACGGATCCGCCGGGGGAGGTCCGCAGCTACGTGGACCGCTTCGGGAACGGGATCCGCCACTTCGACACGTTGAACCCGCACGACCGCCTGGTCGTCTCCGCGCGCAGCGAGGTCTCGACGCCGGAGTCCTTCTCCGCGCCGGAGCGCGAATTGTCGCTCCTGGACGCGTTCGACTACCTGCAGCCGACGGCGTACGCGCCGGACAGCGAAGCGGTGCGCACGTTCGCGCGGGGCCACGCCGTCTCCGGTGAGGCGGCGGCCACGGTCCAGGCCATCCTGAAGGCGACGCACGAGGTGATCGCCTACACGCCCGGGTCCACGACGGTGAAGACGACGGCAGACGAGGCGCTCGGCACCGGTCGCGGTGTGTGCCAGGACTTCGCCCATCTCATGATCGCGGCCTGCCGCGTGCTCGGGTTGCCCGCGCGCTACGTGAGCGGCTACGTGTTCGCCCCCCGGCGCGGCACGGCGGCCGCGTCACACGCCTGGACGGACGTGTTCGTGACCGGCCAGGGCTGGATCTCGCTCGATCCCACGCACGGCTCCGCGCAGACGGACCACTACGTGCGCGTCGCCACCGGACGCGACTATTCCGACGTTCCCCCCACGCGCGGCGTCTACAAGGGCGCGGGGCACGAAGACATGGCCGTGGACGTCAGCGTCCAGCCCGTCTAGACCACGCCCGTCCTCATCTGCTCCTTGACGTAGTCCATCGTCCGCCAGCAGAAGGCGAGGATCGACCAGGTCGTGTTCTGGGTGCCGCCGGACACGAACGGCGCCGCGTCCGCGAAGAACACGTTCGGTACGTCGTGCAGGCCGCAGAACTTGTGCGTGACCGAGGCCTTCGGATCTTCGCCCATGCGCGCGGTCCCGATCTCGTGGATGGACCAGCCCTCGGGCAGCATGGTGGGGTCGATCTTGATGTTCTCCGCGCCCGCCGCGCGCAGCATCTCGTCCGCGGTGTCGGCCATGTCCCTGGCCATCGTGATCTCGTTGTCGCGGAACTTGAAGTCGAAGCGCAGGACGGGAATGCCCCAGGCGTCCTTGACCTCCGGATCGAGGAGCACGCGGTTCTCCTTTCGGGGCAGGACCTCGCCGAAGCCGCCGATCGAGAGCATCGCGGGGTAGTACTTCCGGATGTTCGACTTCAGCGCCTTGCCGAAGCCCGGCATGTCGTGGGCCAGGCTCGGGTACTCGTAGGAGCCGCCGCCGCCCTGGAAGTGGTACCCGCGGATGAAGTCGGGGTGCTTGTCCGTCACGTTGCGGAAGCGCGGGATGTAGGGCGCGGTCGGGCGCCCGTCGTCCAGGGTGGGCTCGGTGCCCACGCGCATGGGGATGAAGCCGCTGCCCCGCGGGCCCATGTGGTGCTCGCTGAGGTAGCAGCCCATGAGGCCGGACGAGTTGCCCAGACCGTTCGGGTGCTTCGGCGACTTCGAGTTGAGCAGGATGCGCGTGCTGTCCAGCGTGCCCGCCCCCAGCACGACCACCCGCGCCTTGAAGTCCATCACCTCTTTCGTGTTCGCGTCGATGACGCGCACGCCGCCCGCCTTGCCCGTGGCCTCGTCGAGGAACACCTCGGAGACGACGGAATAGGGGCGGATGGTGAGGTTGCCCGTGTCGCGCGCGGGATAGACGAGCGCGGCCGGGGAATGGAAGTTCGCGTTGACGTCGCATCCGCGGCTGCAGCGCCCGCGCCCGAGGCAGCGCGAGCGGTACTTGTTGTTGAGCTGGCCCTCCGTGCTCACGCCGCAGCGGCCGGGGATGTACGACCGCCCCATCTTGGCGATCGTCTTCTTGAAGTGCGTCTCCACGCAGTTCATCTTCATCGGCCGCTGGTAGATGCCGTCCGGGACCTGGATGAGCCCTTCCTTCGTCCCGGAGCAGCCGAGCAGCGTGTCGACCTTGTCGTAATAGGGCGACACGTCTTCGTAGCCGATCGGCCAGTCGATGTCGAAGCCGTCGCGGCTGGCGGCCTTGAACTGCAGCGGGCCGTAGCGGATGGCCACGCGGCCCCAGTAGTTCGTCTTTCCCCCGAGGACGCGGGCGCGCACCCAGGCGTAGGGCGTGCCCGTGGTCGGATGCTCCTTCTCGTTGACCGTCCAGTTCCGCGTGAAGGTGTTGGCGGTGTACGAGGACAGCTTCTTGTACTTCGCGAACTCGGGGTTGTTGCCGTAGGGGCGGTCGTAGAAGTTGTACTCCGCGGCCTGGATGGCGCGCTGATCGCCGGGCAGGCGGCCGCGGCGCGTGGAGGCGTACGGCCACTCCATGGTCCGGTACTCCGCCTTGTGGTCGAGCATGCGGCCCGCCTCGAGCATGAGCACCTTGACGCCGGCGGTGGCGAGCTGGAAGGCCGCCATGCCTCCGGAGGCGCCGCTGCCCACGACGATCACGTCCCACGGTCCGGAGGCAGGCTTGATGGCCGCGGCGAGCTTGCGGGACTCGTCCGTGATTGCGGCCAGCTCGAGGTCGAGGGTCTTGTCCACCGGGCCGGGCATCTCTAGGCCTCCGCCTTCTGCCCGCAATACGGGCAATCCTTGCCGTCCACGGTCAGGCATCCCACGAACTCGAGGAGCACCTTGTTGCCCTTGTAGCGCAGCTCCTTGTGGATGCCGATCTCGGACGTGTAGTAGCCGTGGATCGTGGCCTGCTTCGTGTTCGCGAAGAAGGTCTCGAGCTGCGACTTGCGGCTGCCCTTGTGCCGCCCGATGTCGCCGAGCAGCGTGTCCACCTGCGGCGGCTGCGGTTTGGGCTGCTCGTTGCGCGGAACGTCCAGGGCCGCGTCGGCCACCACCTTGCGCGTCTCGTAGGCGCTGATGTCGGTGAGGAGCGCGTCCGTCTGGGCCGCGTCGAGCTTCGCGAAGCTGCGGCCGAATCGCCTGGTCGATTCCGCGTCCAGGGCGGCGAGGCCGGCCAGCCAGTCCTTGCGCAGGCCCTCGTCGGCCTCGGCGAGCAGCAGATCCATGTAATCGGCGACACGCGCGTCCCTGGCCCCGGGCGAGCGCTCGTCGGTCGGGATGATCGCCTCCACCAGGCGCTCGACGGTCACGTATTGCGCGGGTGTGAGCACGCGCAACACCGGCGCCGTGCCCGCCTTCTGGACGTCGGCGAAGGCGGCGAGACCCTCGTCGGACAGCCAGGGCAGGATCGTGGCCGCGCCGGCGGTGGCGCCGAGCGCTTTCAGCGCGTTGCGACGGGTGACGAGCGGGCCGGACATGGGTCACCTCCGAGGCGTGCGTGGGGTCACAAGTCTACAGCGAGCCACGAACATTCGAAGGCCGCCTACGTAAGAAGACGCATGCACCCAGCACCTGGAAACACACCTCGGCGGCCGCAGGCCCATCGTGTCGCGCGGGAGGTGTGGGGTTCCGGGTTCGGCGTGGAGCTCGACCTCTCGCGCCAGGTGTTGTGGCTCTCCCTGCCGCCGCAGCGCGCGGGCGAGAGCGACGACGCGCCGCTGGATCCGTGCGCGGAAGCGATACCTTCCGGATTCACGTCGGCCGCTTCGCTCTTCGTCAAGGCGAAGCTGTTCGACGAAGGTCTCTACGCCGCCGTCGAGCTGGCCGCCCAGCAAGGGGCGGGGCGGTTCGCGGGCAAGGCGAACCTCCTGGCCGCGCTGGTGGGCGAAGCCCCGCAGATCGCGGCCGCGGCGTCGCTGGGCGGCCTTCAGGTCGCGATCGACTCGGATGCCCGCCGCGTCCGCGACGCGTTCCTGTCGCGATCGCTCGCCGCCAAGCCCATCGGGTTCTACTCCTGGAGCGATTCGCTGCGCCGGCTGTTCCACCAGGACCGGCTCCTCCAGGACGAGCTGGCCGTGCCCACGGCCCGCGCGCTCGCCGCCGCCATGAGGGAGGACCCGCAGGCCGCCGCCGCCTACGCCGAATACCTCGAGCTGGTCGCCCGTCTCACCAACAAGTTCGGTTCGGACGTGCCGGACCTGCGCGAGCCGGACGGGCGCTACTTCCTGCCCCCGTCGCGGCCGCACGGCATGGACCTCGTCGGCCGGCTCTACTCGCATCGCGTTCCGCCCGAGGGGTTCAGCCTGATCGAGGAGATGGTGCGCCGCATCCGCAGCGGCGTGCTCGCCCTCCATCCGAGCGGCGGCTCCGGCTGGTACGAGTGGCAGACCTGGGCCCTGGAGCCGCTGCTCGCGCCGGACAAGACGCCGGAGGCGGCCCGCCTGCGCATGAACGAGGGCTATCGCCGGCAGTTCGAGGACATGTTCAAGGCGGCGATGGCCGTGCCGCGGGACTCCGGGGCCCGGCCGCTGGGCCTCGTGGCGCCGGCCATGGCCACGCTCTCCCCGGAGAGGATGACCGAGTTCCAGCGGCTGCGCGTGCGCCCCGGGCTGACCGTCGAGCCGATGCTCACGTACTACCAGCGGCGCGCGGACGGCTACGACTTCGTGCGTGGCGTCCTCGAATCGAGCTTCGGCCTCGACGGCGTGCGCTCGATGCGACGCCTCACGGCCGCCGGGCCCGCGGAGGCGAGTCTCGACCAGGAGCTGCTGGAGGCGGCGTCCCTCTTCCGCGGCGCCGCCGCCGTCTCCGCGGAGGAGCTGGGACTGGCCCGGGCCGAGGAGGCGGCGGCACGCCACTTCCGGTCCTGGGCGAAGTCGCCGGACCCGGACCTGGCCGGGGACATCCGGACCATGGTCCCCGTCTTCTACGACCGCGATCGCGGCAAGACGAAGGTGTGGGCCGTGCTGGGCTGGTCGACGCGGACGCTGGAGGCGGATTTCGCGACCGCTCCCGACGCGCGCGTCCTCCAGGGCCACGTGCGCCTCGACCTGGAGCCCGAGACGCATCCCATCGCGTATCCGGTGCTCGCCGAGACGTGGGTCTCGCGCGTCATGGACGGCGACGAGTTCCGGGCGCACTGCGACCAGTTCCAGACGCGGTCCGAGATCCTCCGGCACCTCTGATCTCGCGCCGTCCTCGCCTGGCCTAGAATGGCCCCCTTCGGCAAGGAGGCGGGCCCATGACGCTCAGCCGGCGCGACACCCTGCGTGTTCTCGGAGGCGGCGCGGCCGCGGCGGCCCTCTGGTCTCGCGAGCGCCTCTTCGCCTACGCCGCCAGCAAGGGCGTGAAGTTCAAGGTCGGCGTCACGGACTGGAACCTGAAGCAGGAAGGCCAGCCCGCGGCGGTGGAGCTGGCCAAGCGTATCGGGTTCGACGGCGTCCAGGTCAGCATCGGCAAGGGTACGGACCGCCTGCCGCTCGCCGATCCCGCCCTCCAGCAGACCTACCTGGCCGAATCCAAGCGCGTGGGATTGCCCCTGGCCTCGCTGTGCCTCGAGGTCCTCCATCGCAACTACCTGAAGTCGGACCCGCTCGGCCAGCGCTGGGTCGCGGACGCGATCCCCATCGCGCGCGCCATGGGCGTGAAGGTCATCCTGCTGCCCTTCTTCGGCAAGGGCGCGCTGGAGACGCAAGCGGAGAAGGACCGCGTGGGCGACGTCCTGCGCGAGGTCGCGCCCGCCGCCGCTAAGGCGGGCGTCATCCTGGGGCTCGAGGACACCATCTCCGCGCGCGACAACGTGGCCATCATGGAGCGCACGAAGTCGCCGGCCGTGCTCACGTACTACGACGTCGGGAACTCGACGAAGAACGGGTTCGACGTCGTGGAGGAGATCCGCTGGCTGGGCGCGGACCGTATCTGCGAGGTCCACCTCAAGGACAACCCGCACTATCTCGGCCAGGGCAAGATCGACTTCCCCGCGGTGGTGGATGCCCTGGCCGGCATCGGGTTCGCGCAATGGGCGGAGCTGGAGACGGAGTGCCCTTCCGGCTCCGTAGAGAAGGACATGGCCACGAACCTCACCTACATTCGCGGCGTCATGCGCGCGGCGGGCGCTCGAGACGGCGATCGATGAAGGCACGGGCGCCGGTCTTCGCCGCCGTGCTCCTCGCGAGCGCATCCTCCCTGGCCGCCGCGCCTCCCGCGGACGAGCTCAAGGCGCAGGGCCTGCGCGAGGTGGATGCGCAGCAGACGCTCATCCAGCAGATGGTCGACCAGATCTTCAGCTTCAGCGAGCTGGGCTTCCAGGAGGTCGAGACCTCGCGCTACGTGACCGCGATCCTGGAGAAGAACGGCTTCAAGGTCGAGCGCGGTGTCGCGGGCATCCCCACGGCCTGGATCGCGAGCTGGGGCTCGGGCCAGCCCGTGATCGGGTTCATGACCGACGTCGACTGCATCCCGCGCGCGTCGCAGAAGCCGGGGGTCGCCTATCACGCGCCGCTGGTCGAGGGCGCACCCGGCCACGGCGAGGGGCACAACTCCGGGATGGCCGTCAACGTGGCCGCCGCCCTCGTCTTGAAGAAGATGATGCAAGAGCACGGCATCGCGGGCACGCTGCGGCTCTACCCGGGCGTGGCCGAGGAGCTCCTCGCCGCCAAGGCCTTCTTCGTCCGCGCTGGCCTCTTCAAGGACGTCGATGCGGTCCTCGGCGCCCACGTCTCCGACCAGCTCGGCACGGGCTGGGGCCAGAAGGAGAACGTCAGCGGTCTCGTCTCCGTCCAGTACACGTTCAAGGGGCGGGCCGCCCATGCCGGGATCAGCCCCTGGCAAGGGAAGAGCGCGCTGGACGCGGTCGAGCTGATGGACACGGCCTGGAACTTCCGGCGCGAGCACCTGCGGCCCCAGCAGCGCTCGCACTACGTGATCGTCAACGGCGGCGAGCAGCCCAACGTCGTGCCGTCGGAGGCGACGGTCTGGTACTACTTCCGCGAGATCGACTACGACCACATCCGCGAGAACTTCGAGGCCGCGAACGTCATCGCGGACGCGGCCGCGCGCATGACGGGCACCGCCGTCACGCGCCGCGTGGTGGGATCGGCCTGGCCCACGCACTTCAACCGCCCGATCGCGGAGGCGCAGGACCGGAACATCGCGCTCGTGGGCATGCCGCAGTGGAGCGAGGCCGACCAGACGCTGGCGCGGGGCCTGCAAAAGGAGATCGGGTCACCCGTCGAGGGGTTGAAGACCAGGGTCGAGGAAGTCAAGCCGCCGCGGGACGAGAAGTTCGGGGGCGCTTCCGACGACATCGGCGACGTCGCGTGGAACGTGCCCACCGTCTATCTCAGGTATCCCGCCAACATCCCCAACCTGCCCGGGCACAGCTGGGAGAACGCGGTGGCCATGGCCACGCCCATCGCGCACAAGGGCTCGACGGCGGGGGCCAAGGTGCAGGTGGCGACCGCGCTGGATCTCCTGCTCGCACCGGAGCTGCGCGACCAGTCTTGGGCCTATTTCCGGGACGTCCAGACCCGGGACCAGAAGTACGTTCCCCTCATGAGTCCCGATGACGTGGCCCCCGTCGAGATGAACCGGGAGAAGATGGCGCGCTTCCTGCCCGAGCTGCGCAAGCTCTACTACGACCCCGCGCGCTACCGAACCTACCTCGAGCAGCTCGGGATCACGTATCCGACCGTGCGCTGATGACGGTAGGGCGTGTCCTGGCCGGCCTGGCGCTGCTGGCGGCGGCGGTCAGCGTCTTTCTCATCCGGGCCCAGGAGCGGCGCTTGTCGACCTGGCGGCCCACGCCGGCGGTCATCACGGAGTCCCGCGAGGTCACCTATTACAAGCGCAAGGGCGGCCCCTCGCGCACCGTCCGCGTGCGGTATCTGTATCGCGCGGCGGGGCGCGAGCACGAGTCCGATCGGATCTATCCCGGGCCCTGGTCCACGACGGCCGGCGACTCCGTTGAGCTGCGGGCGCGTTTCCCCGCCGGCGCCGCGGCCACCGCGTTCGTGGATCCCGACGATCCGACCCGGGCCTTCCTCGTCCCCCTCAGGTCGTTCCTTCCGTACCTCCTCGTGCTGCTGGTGGCCGCGCCGCTTGGGGCGCTGGCCGCCGGCCTGGCGACGTCCGGCATTCGCTACGTTCGATCGAACGAACGGGCCGACCTTCCGCCGGCCGAAAGCGGGAGCGGATGGTTCGTCGTCCCCGTATTCCGGCCCTACCGCGCGCTGCGCGACTCCGCCGCCGCCGCGCTCGGCGTGTTCTTCGTCGTCGGCGGGATCGCGTTCGTGGACTACTACGGGCGGCCGGGGCCGAAGGGCGCGGCCGCCGCCTTGGCGCTGCTCGCCTGGCTCGCGCTGCTGGCGCGCCTGGCCTGGGCCGTCGTGAAGCGGACGTGGGTGAGCGGGCGGCTGGACGAGGCACGGCTGGCCATCCGCCCGCGCTACCCGGTGGCGGGCGAGACCCTGCACGTCCGCTTCGATCAAGCCGCGCGCACCGACGTGTTCGTGCGGGCGGTGGATCTCACGCTCGTGGTCGAGCGCCTCACCGTCCGGCTCGTGAACCGCAAGGTGCGGAACAAGAAGGTGGAGATCGCGCGCGTGCGGTTGCGCGTTCCCTTCGAGTCCCGCGTCTGGCCGGCCGCGCCCCTGCACACCGAAGGGGCGCTGGAGGTGCCCGTGCACGCGACCGAAGACGGCGGCTTGCTTTCGTGGCGGGTCGAGGCGCGCACGCGGACAGCCGGGCCCGACTACGTCACGCGCTTTCCCATCGGCGCTCCCGACGAATGAAGATGCGCGGGCACGAGACGGACGCCTGCGCCTCAGGGCCCGGTGACCGCGGCCAGCACCCGCTTCACGAACTCGTTGAGAGCCTTGCCCTCGATCCAGCGCACCACGACGACGAGGTCGTTGACGGGATCGACGTAGATCGCGTTCGTGCCCGCGCCCACGTGGACGAACGCGGTGGGTGGCGCGTCGGGCAGGTACTTGCGGTCGGTGTTGAGGAAGTAGTTCATGAATCCGTAGGTCGGCTGCGCCGGCGTGGGCGTGAGCGCCTTGCGTATCCAGTCCTCGGACAGGACCTGGCGGTCGTTCCAGCGCCCGCGCCGCAGGGTCAGCAGGCCGAAGCGGGCCTGGTCGCGGGCGTCGATGAACATCCCGCCGCCCCAGTGGCCGCCGCCGCTCACGGACTGGACGAGGGCGCCATCCAGCACCACCCAGGAATCCGAGTAGCCGAACCAGCGCCAATTACGCGAGGCGCCGATCGGCTCCATCACGTATTCGCTCAGCACCTGGGGCAGGGGCCGCCGCCACACGTTCAGCGCGGCCAGGGCCAGCAGGTTCACGCGGGAGTCGTTGTACTCGTACACGCTGCCGGGAGCATGCCGCTCGCGCGCGATGTCCTCCTCGAGATCCGCGGCCGGACGATCGGCCCAGTCCGGCTTGCCCCACAGGGTCCCCGACCAGTCGCTGGTCTGGCGCAGCAGGTGGTCCCACGTGATCGTCTTCGCGTGCGCGGAGGAGAAGAGGTCGAGCAGGTGCCCCTCGCGGTCGAGCACGGGCGCCGCGAAGACGGGGGCCACGGGGTCGTCGATGCTGCGGATGAGCGCGCGGTCGACGGCCACGCCGACGACGGAGGACAGGAAGCTCTTGGTCACGCTGTTGGTGACGTCCACGCGTTCCGGTTCGCCCCACTCCGCCACGATGTAGCCGTGGCGGACGACGATGCCGGTGAGGTCGCCGCGCGGTCTCAAGGGTCCGTTCGCCGTGTTGAACGGCTCGCGCCCGAAGGCGCCCGTGTAGTGCGCGCGCTCGAGGTCGCGGGACTCGGACGTCTCGTTCGCCTTCGCGAACGCGATGGCCGCGTCCAGGAGGGCGGCGTCGAGCCCGGCCTGGGCGGGCGTGCGACGCTCCCATTCGCGGCCGGGCCAGTAGGGGCTGGTGGCGGGGCGGGCAGGGGTGGCGGCAGCCAGCGTCGCGATCAGGGCGAGAGCAATCATGGGCGCGAGTCTACCTTCGCCCCCCTCTCTCCTGACACCACGCTGTCAGCAGCCGCTCCGTACCTTCCTGTAGAGCGCCCCGGAAGGGACGCCTCAACGAAAGGATTCGCGATGCTCCTGAAATCCGTCCCCGCCTGGTTCGAGATCCCGAGCGCCGACCTCGATCGCGCCGTCCGCTTCTACGAAGGGATCCTCGGGACCAAGCTCGTGCGCGACGACATGGGCCCGATGCGCATGGGCGTGTTCCCGCACGAGAAGCCGCACCCCTCCGGCGCCGTCGTCCATGCCCCGGGTTTCGAGCCCGCCAGCCAGGGCAGCGTCGTGTACCTGAACGTCGACGACATCCGGCCCGTGCTGGCCCGTGTCCCCGCGGCGGGCGGCTCGGTGGCGCTACCCCTGACCGCGCTCCCGGGCGGCGCCGGCGTCTTCGCCCAGATCCGGGACACGGAAGGGAACCGCGTCGGCCTCTTCTCGGCCCGCTAGCCGTTTGGCGCCGCGGGCCGGCTGCGCGAGCATTCCCCCGTGCGGCGCGCCGACCGGCTTTTCCTCATCATCCACACCCTCCGCGGGCGGCGGTCGGTCACGGCCCGCCGCCTCGCGGAGACCCTGCGCGTCTCGGCGCGCACCATCTATCGGGACGTGGCCGATCTCCAGCTCTCGGGCATCCCCATCGAAGGCGAGGCCGGGGTCGGCTACACGCTCCGGCGCGGCAGCGACGTGCCGCCGCTGATGTTCACGCGCGCCGAGCTGGAGGCGCTGGTGGTGGGAGCGCGCTTCACGGAGGCGTTCGCGGGGGAGCGGCTGGCCGCGGCGGCGCGGCACGCGCTCACGAAGGTCGAAGCGGTCCTTCCCGACGACCTGCGGCGGCGGACGGAGCGCTCGCGCGTCCTCGTTCCCGCCGCGCGCCGCGCGGCCGCCCGCACGAGCCTCGACGCCATCCACGAGGCCATGGAGCAGCGCCGCCTGGTGCGCTTCGCGTATGCGCGTCTCGACGGCGAGGCCAGCCAGCGTGACGTCGAGCCCGTGTGCCTGGCCTTCTGGGGCCAGGTCTGGACGCTGGGCGCGTGGTGCCGGATGCGGCAGGACTTCCGCAACTTCCGTCTCGACCGCATGACCGGTCTGCGCCTGCTGGACGAAACGTACCCGGACGACGCCGCGCATGGGCTGCGCGCGTTCCTCGCCTCGGTCGGCGCCAACCCGGACGCCGAGGTCTGAGACTGCCGGCTACTTAATCTTGCGCGCCCCCGCCACCTTGTCCGCATTGTCCACGCCGAACTGCGCGATGGCTTCCGCCGCCTGTCCGGCCACGCCTTTGTAGGACGACACCCAGGCCGTGCCCGGCTTGCGCGAGATGAGCAGCCAGTAGGGCGCCTCCGCCGAGAACTGGTGCACGGTGATGGTGTCCGCGTGGTTCCAGCGGCTCTTCTTCGCGCTCCAGGCCGCGTTGGCCTTGGCCAGCTTCACCGCATCCATGCGCCCGCCCGGAGTGACGCGCAGGACGAGCTCGGCCGCCGAGTTCTTGGCCATCGCGCTGGCCAGCTCGTCCGTCTCCACCTTGGCCCTCCCGACCACCTGCACCTGGAGGTCCGCGTCCGCGGGCGCGTCCGCGAGGCGGACCGCCTTCTTGCCCAGCGCCTCCGATACCTCGCGCACGGAGTCGTCGAGGTCCTTCTGCTTGAGGCCAGCCGAGTAGAACCAGTCGATGTTCGCCTCCAGGAACGCGTCGCGTGCCTTCTCGATCTCGTCCTGTTTGTCCTCCGGCCACTTCTCCATGTTCTTGCCGTATTGCTTCTTGAGGGACTCCTGGAGATCGGCGTAGACCTTGCGGGCGGCGTCTTTCTTGTCCTTGAGCTGGGCCTCGCCCTCCTTGGTCGCGGCCTTGGCGGGGCTCCCCGCCACGTGTACGGCCAACGGCTCCTGGGCCGCGGCCAGACCGGTGGTGGCCAGGGTCAGGGCGAGCACGACGGCAGCGCGGGTCATGACGGCCTCCTTTGGCTTGGTCGGGACGCGCAAACCGCCGGGAAACCGTCTCATTGGCGAAAAGGTGTAATCATTCCGCCCGGGCGTCGTCATCCAGGTACCGGGTCACACCCAAGGAGGTGCGGTGCAGGTGGCGGCGGTGACGGAGGCGGCCGGCGACGAGCGCTCGGACCTGGAGAGGGTCTTCATCACCCACCAGGCGCGGGTCTTCCGGGCGGCCTATCGGATCACGGGCAATGCCCAGGACGCGGAAGACGTCCTTCAAAGCGTCTTCCTGCGCCTCGCGCGTCAGGAGGAAGGGGCCCTCGACGTGGCCAACGCGTCGAGCTACCTCTATCGGGCGGCCATCAACACCGCCTTCGACCTGCTCCGCTCCCGCCGCGTCCGCCCGAGCGTGCCGCTCGACGAGGCCGCGGACGCGCCGGGCACGCTGCCGGGGCCGGACGCGAGCCAAGAGGCGGCGGAGATCCGTCACTGGCTGCGCCGGGCCCTGGGCGCCCTGCCTCCGCGCGCGGGCGAGATCTTCGCGCTCCGCTATCTCGAGGGGCAGGCCAATCGCGACATCGCCCGCCTGCTCGGGATCTCGCGGATATCCGTCGCGGTGAGCCTGCACCGCACCCGGCAACGTCTGCAGAGCGATCTCGGGGAGTGGAAGAGAGGCCGGCGATGAGAGACCAGATCGAACGCAAGGAATCGAGCCTGGACGACGCGATCGCCGCCGTGCGGGACGACGTGCCGCCCGCGGGTGCGGCGGACGCGGCGGCGGAGCGGGCGTGGGAACGGATCGCCCCCGCCCAGCGGGCGATGGTTTCGCCGGCCGAGGCGATCACCGGCTGCGCCGACGTGCGGGCGCTCCTGCCCGCCCATCGCCGCGGTGAGCTGTCGGCACCGCGCGCGCTCCTGGTCGAGGACCACCTCCGCGATTGCGTCTCCTGCCGGAAGGCATACCTCCAGCCGGCGCGTGGCCACCTGGCGCTCCTGCCCTGGCGCGCCTCCACCGCGGACATGCCGCCCGCTCCGCGTCGGCTCAAGCCGTACGCTCTCGCCGCCTCCGTCCTGCTGGCCGCGGTCGCCTCCGCGTGGGGCGTGCACGAAGCCTTCTTCGGGGTCCCCGCGGGCAGCCGCGCGGCCGTGCAGTCCGTGAGCGGCGGGCTCCAGCGCGTCGCGGCCGAATCGGCGCGCCTGGCTCCGGGCGCGGAGATCGGGGAAGGCGAGCCCGTGCGCACGGGCGGCGGTTCGCGTGCCGTGCTGCGTCTGAGCGACGGCTCGCTCGTCGAGATGGGCGAACGCGCCGAGCTCACGGTCACCGCCCGCGGCCACGATATGACGGTTCACCTCGCGCGGGGTCAGATCATCGTCCAGGCCGCGAAGCGCCGCACCGGGCACCTGCGCGTGGCCTCGGGCGACTGCACGGTCAGCGTCACCGGCACCGTCTTCTCCGTGAACAACGGCCTCAAGGGCTCGCGCGTGTCCGTCTTCGAAGGCTCGGTACGGGTGGCGAACACGGGGGACGAGCAAGTCCTCGCGCCCGGGGATCAGTGGGCCTCCAGCGCGGCCATGGAGACGGTGCCGCTGCGCGAAGAGATCGGGTGGAGCGCGGACGTGGACCGTCACCTCGCGCTCCTGTCCGAGATGAAGGTCTTGCGCGAGCGGCTGCGGACCGTGCCGACCCCCGGGCTGCGCTACGAGAGCCGCCTCCTGGGCCTGGTGCCGGAGGAGGCGGTCCTCTTCGCCTCCGCCCCCAACTACGGGCAGTCCCTGGCCGAGGCCTACCGCCTCTTCCAGGAGCGCCTGCAGGAGAGCCCCGTGCTGCGCGACTGGTGGGCCCATGCCGACCCCGCGCGTCACGGCGGACCGGATCTCGGCGCCGTCATCGAGAAGGTCCGCGGGTTCTCCGGATTCCTGGGCGACGAAATCGTCCTGGCCGCGGTGGACACGGGCAGCCCGCGTCGCATCGTGCCCCTCGTCCTGGCGGAGATCCGCAAGCCCGGACTGCGCGAGTTCCTGGAGGAGGAGCTGGCGCGGTTGCCCCGGGAAGGGGATCGCCACCCGGTGACGATCGTGGACGAGGGCGAGGTCCCCAGCCCGGACGCGCGCGAGGGCCTCTTCATCCTCCTTCGCCACGGGATGATGGCGGTGGCGGTGGACGGCGCGGACTTGGCGCGGCTGGCCGCGCGCCTGGACGAAGCCCAGGCGGCTCCCGGCCTCGACCGCACGCCTTTCGGCGCGCGGATCGCGGAGGCCTATGGAGACGGCGTGGGCCTCCTGTTCGCGGCGGATCTCCAGCGGATCTCCGCCCGCATGGCGGCCGGGGGCCCCGACGAGCGCCGCGACCGGGCTCTCCACAACGCCGGCATCGACGGGCTCCGCTACCTCGTCTTCGAGCGGAAGCAGATGGGGGAGGCGGTGCGGACGGAGGCGCTCCTGGCCTTCGACGGCGCGCCGCGCGGGATCGCCTCCTGGCTGGCGGCGCCGGCGCCCATGGGTGCGCTCGACTTCGTCTCGCCCAGCGCGCAGGTGGCGGCCGCGTTCGTGGCCAAGAGCCCGGCCCTCATCTTCGACGACCTCGTGTCCCTCGGAGCGCCCGGGGCGAATAGCGACCTCGCGTCCCTCGAGTCGAAGCTCGACCTGCACGTTCGCGAAGACCTGGCGGAGACGCTGGGTGGCGAGTTCGCGCTCGCCCTGGACGGACCCATGCTTCCGACGCCGGCCTGGAAGCTCGTGGTCGAAGTCGTGGATCCGGCGCGGCTCCAGTCGTCGCTGGAGGTGCTCGTCCGCCGGGCGAGCGAAGAGGCCGCGCGGGCCGGGCGTCCGGCGCTCGTCCTCGAGTCCGAAGACGCGGGCGGACAGACGTACCACGTCATCCGCGGCGCCGGGCTGCCCGTCGAGCTGCACTACGCGTTCGCGGAGGGATACGCCGTGGCCGCGCCGTCGCGCGCACTGGTGATGCGGGCCCTGCAGGCGCGGGCCTCGGGGGACAGCCTGGCCCGCTCGTCCTCCTTCCGCGCCCTCTTCACGCCCGACCGCGACGTCAATGTCTCCGGGCTCGTGTACGAGAACCTGGGCCCGCTGGTGCGCGGGCTGCTCGAGGCCCCGGGCGCGGGTGCGCTCAGCGCGGACCAGCGGCGCGCGTTCGACGCCTTGTCGCGCGACGCCCGTCCCGCCATCCTCTGCGCGTACGGGGAGCCCCGCGCGCTGCGGGTGGCCGGGCTCGGCGGCGTGTTCGACCTCGACACCGCGGACCTCGCGCTGCCGATGCTGGTCGAGCGCCTGCGGGCCGCGTCTCTGCGCCAATCGGCCGACTCCGGGTCGCACCCGCACGTCCTCGGGAAGGACCTCCACCGCCGAACCGATCCGTTCGCGATTCCGTAGAAGGGAGCGATGGGACCCGTCATCGAGCTGGACCGGCTGGTCGTGCGCCTGGGCGGACGCACGATCCTCGACGGACTGAGCGGCGCGCTGGCCGGCCGCGCCATCGGCCTCCTCGGCCCCAACGGGGCGGGGAAGTCGACCCTCATCAACACGCTGCTCGGGTTCCACCCCGCGGCCTCGGGGGCGGTGCGCGTCTTCGGAGCCGACGTGCGCGAACAGAAGGCGCTGCGCCGGCTCATCGGGTACATGCCGGAGAGCGACGCCTTCATCTCGCACATGACGGGCGTGCGCTTCGTGCGCTACATGGCGGAGCTGGCCGGCCTTCCCCCGCAGGCGGCCCTGGAGCGCGCGCACGAGGCGTTCTTCTACGTGGGGCTGGGCGAGGCGCGCTATCGCAAGCTCGGCACCTACTCCCTGGGCATGAAGCAGCTGGCCAAGCTCGCCCAGGCCATCGCGCACGGGCCGCGCCTGCTCCTGCTCGACGAGCCCACGAACGGCCTCGACCCGCCGGCGCGGCAGCGGATGATCCGGCTCATCCGCGAGATCCGCGACGCGGGACAGATGCACATCCTGATCTCGTCTCACCTGCTGCGCGACGTCGAGGAGACGTGTGAAGAGGTCGTCATCCTCCGCGAGGGGCGGATCGCCGCCCACTGCGACCTGGAGACGGAGCGGCGCTCCAACCGCAAGTTCGTGGAGCTGGAGACGGCGGGCAGCGCGACCTCGTTCACCACGGCCGTGCAGGGCCTGGGCGCCGAGTGCGCGTTCTACCCGAACGGCCACGGCCTGGCCCGGGTCAAGGTGGTGCTGCCGGACGAGGTCGAGATGCGCGAGCTGTTCCGCCTGGCCGCCATGCACGACGTGCAGATCCGCCGCATGAACTACCGCCGCGATTCCCTGGAGGACATCTTCCTGGCCGCCATGAAGGAGAAGGGAGGCGCCGGTGGCCGTCCATAAGCGGGCCTATCGGCCGTACGAGGGGCCGCTGACCGCGGAGCGTGCCCGCTTCCTGGTCCTGCCGCGCTACGGCCTGCTGGAGCTGTTCGAATCGCGCCTCCTGACCGTGTTCTGCGTCCTCTGCTTCGTGCCCATCCTGATCGCGGCCTCCGCCATCTACATCGCCTACAGCCCGGCCGCTCGCGCCCTGCTCGAGATGTCGTCCGCTCCCGACTACGTGCGCAAGCCGGACTTCTTCTTCGCGATCCTCACCTTCCAGGGCGGGCTCGCCTTCCTGCTCACGGCCTGGGTGGCCCCGGTGCTGATCTCTCCCGATCTGGTCAACGGAGCGCTGCCCCTGTACCTCTCGCGCCCGCTCACGCGCGTGGAGTACGTGCTCGGCAAGGCCACCGTGCTCCTGACCCTGCTCTCCGCCATCACGTGGGCTCCCATGCTCGTCCTCTTCGCGCTGGAGGCGGGACTGGCGGCCGACGGCTGGGGCCCGGCCAACGTCCGGATCGCGGCGGCCGTGTGCGCGGGGTCATGGGTGTGGATCCTCGTCCTCACGCTCCTGGGGCTCGCCATTTCCGCGTGGATCCGGTGGCGGGTGGTGGCCAGCGGCGCCCTGGCCGGCGTCTTCTTCATGGGGGCGGCCTTCGGCGAGATGTGGCGGGAGGTGCTGAACACCTCGTGGGGCCGCCTCACGAACTTGTACTACCTGGTCGGGCTCGTCTGGCGGAGCCTGTTCGGCCTGTTCACGGATCGCTCGGTGGCCCAGGAGATGTTCAACGAGCGCGGCCGCGACCTGCCCACCTGGGCGGCCTGGGCAGGGCTGGCCGCGGCGGTGACCCTCTCCGTGTGGGTCCTGGAGCGGCGGCTGCGCGCGCGCGAGGTGGTGTCGTGAGCGCGGACCGGCGGATCGTCTTCGAAGACGTCTCGAAGTTCTACGGCGAGGTGCTGGGCGTCAACCGCGTGACCTTGTCCCTGCCGCCGGGAATCACGAGCCTGGTCGGACCGAACGGCTCCGGCAAGACCACGCTCATGAACCTGATGACGGGGCTGATCCGCCCGACGCGCGGCCGCCTCTCCGTGCTCGGTCTCGCCGCTGACGACTCGGTGGAGCTCGGCCGGCGCGTCGGCTATTGCACGCAGTTCGATTCGTTCCCGCGCGGCGTCACCGGCCGTTCCTTCGTCCGGGGATGGCTGGGGCTGCACGGCCGGGAGGCGAAGGAGGCAGACCGCCTGACCGCCGAGGCCCTCGACCGTGTCGGCATGACGGACGCCGCCGACCGCAAGGTGGCCGCGTACAGCAAGGGAATGCGGCAGCGGATCCGCCTGGCCCTGGCCCTGAGCCATCGGCCGGAGGTGCTGGTGCTGGACGAGCCGCTGAACGGGCTGGACCCCATGGCGCGGGCGGAGTGCCTGGCCCTCTTCCAGGGCCTGGCCGGCGAGGGACTGCACGTCGTGATCTCCAGCCACATCCTCCACGAGGTGGACCGCGTGTCCGACCACGTCGTGCTGCTCAGCCACGGCTATGTGGTGGCGGAAGGCCAGATCCACGACGTGCGGACCGAGGTCACCGATCACCCGATGCAGATGCTGGTCCGCTGCAACCGCCCGCACCTGCTGGCCGCGGGCCTCTTCGCCGCCGATCACGTGGTCGAGGTCCGCATCCATCCCGACGGCAAGGGCCTGCTCGTGCGCACGCGGGACGCGGCCGCCTTCCACCGCCAGCTCAACCGCATCGTGCTCGAGACCGAGATCGGGCTGGAGGCGGTGTCGCCCGCGGACGACGACGTGGGCGCGGTCTACCAGTACCTGATCGGCTCGGATACGGAGGCGGTGTGAGCGCCCTGCGGCCGGTGTGGGCGGTCATGCGCATGGAGCTGCGCCGCGGCGTCTCCTGGCGCAGCCTCTGGCTGTTCGCCATGGCGTTCGCGCCCGTGGTGATCATCACCGCGCACGCGATCGCCGACCACGGTCATTCCCTCGAGAACGAGACGCTCATCATCAACGGCATCCTCCAGTTCTACTACGTCCGCTGCGGCATCTTCTTCGGGTGCCTCGGCCTCTTCCTGCGCCTCGTGCGCGGCGAGATAGCGGAGCGGACGCTGCACTACCTGTTCCTCGCGCCCGTGCGCCGGGAGGCGCTCCTCGTCGGCAAGTTCCTCGCGGGCGTGGTCACGACCGTCCTCGTCTTCGGGACGGGCGTGCTCGCTTCGTTCCTCGTCATGTACGGACACTTCCCCGAGGGACGGGCGTTCCTGACCCACGGGCCTGCGCTGGCCCATCTGCGCCTGGACCTCCTGGTCGTGCTCCTGGCCTGCCTCGGCTACGGCGCGGTGTTCCTGGCCTTCAGCCTCCTCTTCAAGAACCCGGTAGTGCCCGCGGTCCTGCTCGCGTTCTGGGAAGGCGTGAACGGAGTGCTGCCCGCCTGGCTCAAGCACCTGAGCGTGACCTTCTACCTGAAGCCGCTCTTCCCGGTGGAGCTGCCGATCACGGGCGTCTGGAGCCTCTTCACGGTCGTGGCGGAGCCGACACCGGTCTGGCTGGCCGTCTCCGGCCTGATCGCCTTCACGTGTGTGGTGGTGGCCCTCGCCTGCCGCCGGATGAGGCGGATCGAGGTCTCCTACAGCTCGGACTGAGCGCGTCTCAGTAGACGAGGAGGCCGAACCCCAGGCAGAGCAGCGCGTTCGCGGTGGCCATGGTGAAGTCGTCGGTCCCGCGCGGCGAGAACAGCTCGAGCAGCGTGTTCGAGAGCGAGATCACGACAGCCAAGCCCACCCAGGGCAAGGGCAGGCCGCGGGCGAAGACGATGCCCAGGCACACGGCGAGGGATGCCAGGAAGCCCGCGACCGTTCCCTCCACCGATTTGCGGTTGACCTCGCCCATCCCCCAGACCTTCAGCTTCTGCTTGCCGAAGAGCGCGCCCGCGATCTCGGCCGTCCCGTCCGCGGCCAGGTAGGAGACCCAGATGAACGCGAAGAGCGGGGCGAACGTCTGGGGAGGGAAGTGTGCGGCGAGGCGCAGGGAGAGGGGGACGAAGATGAACTTGAACGCGCTCCACAACATCGAGATGAGCAGGCAGTTCGCGCGGCCGAGGGTGCCGTCCATGAGGCGCGCCTGCGCGCCGTACATCACGCGGCCGAAGAACCCGTCCGAATAGTAGAAGGCGAGGAAGATCCAGCAGCCGAGCATCGCGTCGAAGAGGCTGTCCCCGGCCCCGAACACGAGGTACTCGGGCTTGGGGTCCACGGCCACGCGCCCGTAGATGTACAGGAATCCCATGAGGGCGAGGGTCAGGAACCGTCCGCGCCGGCCGATCATGTCCGTGATGCGGATGCGGCGCTCGGAGTAGCGGCCCAGGTACCGGGCGAGGTCGAACGGGTGGCGCATGCGCGAGGTGAAGATCTCCCGCGCGTCGTCCTTCGACATCCCCACGAGCTTGCGGAGGCACACGTAACGGATCCCCCACCAGATCGCGCCCCAGATCACGTTGAAGAACAGGAAGCCGAAGAGCACGGCGCCGATCGCTTGCTGGTCGATGCGGTACCGGCCGAAGAACGGCGCGCGCTCGGGACCGAGCACCATCATGACCACCCAGAAGAGGGTCATCGCGCACGTCCAGAGCAGCGCGCCCTGGAACACCCGGCGCGCGGTGCGCTGGTGATGTTCGGCGGCGGCCGGGAGGGGAGAGGCGGGGATCGGGAGAGGTTCGGCGCTCATGGAGCGAGATCCTAGCTCGATGTCACAGCGCCATCACACGAGCGGGCTGAAAGCGCTTTCGGGCGGGTTGGCCCTGCCATCCGGCTACCACCTTCGTCGAAGGCCCACGGGAATGAAATACGCCCTCGAGCCGTGGAGGTTCCGCCGTTACTTGACCGCCCGGGCGGCGGGTATGTCCCCCAGCGGGGGCAAGTCCGCGAACAGCTGCGCCATCTCCACGAACTGGCGCAGCTCGTCGAGGGTGATCCGCTGGTCCACCCCGGCCAGCACCAGGCCGTGGCGCAGCATGCGCGCGTGATAGCTGCGGCGATGCGGGCGGAGGTCCGCGAGATCGACCGGCACCTCGTCCTCCGCGGTGGCGGCCTTGACGAGATCGCCGGTGGGCGCGAAGGCGTGGGCCAGCCAGGCCAGGATCCGCTCCCGTGAGGCCACGTTCGCGGCGCGGATGAAGTGGCTGGCCAGCCGGATCTCCTGCTGGGCAGGGGACGCGCCGCCACCGCGCTCGCCCACGACCGTGCTCCCCGGAATGGGCTGTCCCTGGCCGTCGAGGAGGCGAGCCGTCGCCCGGACCCGGACCACGTCGCCGGGGGCGGCGGCGGGAGGCAGGTCGATCACGCACTCGTCGCCGGCGAGCAGATGTGGATCGCCGTCGGGCCGGCACCGCCCCGGCTCCTCCGCCGTGCGCTGACTGTAGTTCTGGATGCGGACGTCCCACTGGACGGTCTCGGGCACGGGCGCGCCCGCGGCCGCGAGCAGCTTGCGGAAGCTCTCGCGGTCTCCCTTGTTCACGGCCCTCTCCAGGCGCTCGCCGCGCGGCCCGTCGTAATGGGGGCGCACCGAGAGGCGGAATCGCCGCGCCGACTGCAGCACGATGTCGGAGGCCTGCTCCTTCTCGCGCGCGGCGCGGGCCAGCGCCGGTTCGAAGCCCGACTTCTCCGTGGCCGCGCGCAGGAGGTCCGCGAGGACGGTCTCGGACATCGTGGTGGATGAATCCACGAGCTCCTCGCGCGCGACGATGAGCACGGCCACGTGGAGCGTTTCGCGCGCGTCGTCTCGCGCGGACGCCGTGCAGGCCGGGCAGGGAGGCTCGGCCGTCGCGGGTACCGGCGTGAGCAGCGGCGGAGGCACCACCTCGAACGTGTTGAACCCCTCGCCTTCCTGGTGACGGTAGCCGATGACGTCATGCAGTCGCAGGTAGCCCTGCAGCGTCCGGCCGTCCGGCCGGAGGCACACTTCGTCCGGCGCGATGTCGAGGGTCGAGAGGTTGAGCTCGAGGCGCTCGGACGTGGCCCCCAGGCCCAGGCGCACGCGCACGCTGCCGACGTCCGTGCCCTGGTGGGTGAACGCGTACTGCATGTCGGCGGCGGGCACCGCCGGCGTCACCCCGCGCACGTTCGTGTCCAGCATCTGCTCGACGAGGAACTCGGCGGGGGCGGCGCTTCCCACCGCGGCCTCGAAGGCGACGCGGAACTCGCCCTGCATGCTGGGCGCGGCCCAGGGGTGCCACCGGCTCGGCTCACGCGTGTCGGCCCATTGGAATTGGCGATGGTCGCGGAAGCGTTGCGAGGCATCCTGCACCGCGATCAGCTTGAGCCGGTCGCCGTCCCGCCACCAGATGCGCTCCGCAGGATGGATCTCGGGCCGGTAGCCGTGCCCGCCGTCGCCGACCCAGGGCCCGAACGTGCAGAGGGTCTGGCCGCGCCGGCAGGAGGTGAGCCATCCTCCCGCGGCGTTCGCCTTGAGCAGCCGGCTCTGGGGCGTGACCTCGGCCTCGAAGCAAGGCGTGCCGTGACACGTCACGAGGTCGCCCTCATGTCCGCGCTCCATGAGCCGGCGCGCCAGACGGAAGCGCTCGTCGAAGATGGAGTTCGCGGTGGGGATGAGGATGACGTTCCAGTCGTGCTCGGGGATCTCGGGCAGGAAGCGCAGGAACTCCTTCTCCCGCGTCGGCTCGAAGGTGCCGAAGATCCCGAGGGCGCCGCAGATCGTCGTCTTGAAGTCGTCGAAGGGCGCCCAGTCGTGGAAGCCGTCCGTGGCCGCGGTCAGGCCGACCCAGTCGTTGCCGGAGCGGCCGCGCGCCTGGACGCGCATCTGCTCGCGGGCCACGAACTGCCATTCGCCGAGCTGGCGCCCGTCGCAGGTCCCGATCGCGGTGGCGGCGCGTCCGGTGGCCGGAGGCGCGGCCGCCTCCGCGGGCCGCGAGTGGTCGCGGGAGGCCAGCGCGGCCAGGAGGCACAGTCCGCCCGCGGCGGCACGGACCCGGCGGCGCACGCTCATGGAAACAGCCCCGGGTAGCGGATGGCCACTCCGACCACGGCCTGGCGGTTGTCTCCGCCGAAACGGTAGGCGGCGGAGAGGCGCCACATCGTGACGCCGCCGATCGACGTCCCCACGCTCACGAGGTTGCGCGCCCCCGCGGACGGGAAGAGCCCCTGCTGGATGGGGTCGGGACCCTCGTAGACGAACGAGCCCGCCGGCTGATGATGGAAGCCGGCGCGGAACTGTAATCGGTTGGGCCGGCCCGCGCCGTGGCTGGCCCAGCGGCCGAGCACGGGGATCGTGACCTCGCCGCCCGCTCGAAATTCGAACGCGCTCTTCATCCGGTAATCGCTCGCCGGGAAGGGAATGCCGATGGCGGGAGACGCCTCGATCCCGCCGAGAAAGACGCGGTCGAGCTGCGCGGAAAGAAGGAACGATTGGGCCCGGCGCAGCTCGGGCTGCCAGGCGATGCCGCTGGAGAGGACCGACGGCGAGCGCACGTCGAAGGTGGTCCCCTCGTCGATCACCAGGCTCGTCGAAGGGTCGATCGCCGTCCGGCGGGCGCGCCAGCGGCGCCCCAGTCGGAAGGCGAGCCCGTACGAGAGCTCGCGCGCCTTCACGAGCGCCCCCAGCGTGCCCGCCACGCGGGTATCTCCGTTGGAGTTGAAGCGGACGACCCTGTCCGGATGGCCGTCGGTGACGCGCGTGTATTCGCCGTCGTTGATGTAGAAGCGGTAGGCGTTGAGGCTCAGGCCGATGTTGACGAAGGGCGAGACGCGGACGCCGAGACCGATCCCGGGCCCGTTGACGGACGTCTTCAGCGTGCCGCTCTCCCGGCCGTCGTCGAACGTGATGGTCGAGGCCGAGCGCAGCTCGAGGAATTGATAGCTGAGCCCCACGCGGGTCCCGAGGCGAAGGGCGAGCGACGCGGGGGTCGTGCCTTTGGCGAGGTTGTGGATCCGATCGCCGTTGTCGAGGCTCGCGGTGTTCGCGGCCTTGAGCCCGAACTGGAGCTCGCCCGCGCGCGGGATCGTGGCCAGGCCGGCGGGATTGAAGGCGGCGGCCGCGCTGTCGTCGGCGAGCCCGGTGATCGCGCTACCCATGCCGAACGTGCGCGCCGTCGTGACCTCCTCGGTCCACCGCCACGACCGGAAGATGGGATCGATCGTCTGCGCCGACGCCCGCTCGGCGCCGGCGAGGAGAGCGAGGCAGAAGACGCCGCCGCGGGGCAGCGAAAGACGGCGGATCGGGCGCCTCCAGAGTGAAGGTGGCGAGCCTAAGACGAACAGCGAGGAGGAGTCAAGCACAAATCGTATAGATCGAGCCACAAAACATGTGATCAGGATCGCTTCCCTTCTGTGCGCGATCCGCGCAGACTCTGGCTCTTTCGTTGGGATCCCCGGCACCCGCCCGGCGGGTAGAGGAGCGGTTCCCCCGGTCCGGATCTCCCTTCCGTCGAGCTCCTGGAGAGCGAGGCTCGACATGCGCAAACTCCTCCTGGGCATCGTCGCCCTGTTGATCGCGGGCGAGCTGATGGCCGCCGCGGTGACCTCCTCAC
>Ga0207428_10000310_pt1 | contig 64693 bp, 42 predicted proteins | sample RhiMethybrSRZTD1_FD_187600 | JGI IMG/M metagenome (GOLD analysis project Ga0207428, IMG submission 187600) | Populus rhizosphere microbial communities from Tennessee, USA - Rhizosphere MetaG P. TD hybrid SRZTD1 (SPAdes) (version 3) | ecosystem: Host-associated > Plants > Roots > Rhizosphere >... | reverse complement strand
CCAGTAGGCCATCGCGCTGCGCGTTTCCATCGGGTGGTGACCCGTGGACTGCACGATGAAGCTCTCGTCGAGCACGACCTCGGCGGCCTTGAAGCCGGCATCGAGATCGCCGAACGACCACTCTTCGAGCGCTTTGCCCATCGGCAGCCGCCCAGGATCGCCTTCGTCATCGGCGAAGTCGGCGTCCGACCATTTCATGGTCTCAGGAACCGGCGCGGGAGCGGGGCCCTGCGCGCCGGGTGCTGGTGGACGCGGCGCGCCCCAGACGTTGCCATTCGTGCGCGCGTTGGGACCGCCAGGCCGGAGGCTGTCGAGCGGATCGACGACGAAGGGAAGCGGTTCGAGATCGACCTGGATCGCTTCGATCGCGGCTGCCGCAATCTCCTCGCTGACGGCCGCGACCGCCAGAATCGGCTCGCCGGCATAGAGCGGCTCGTTGGTCAGCGCCTTCTCCGCGCCGTTCAGATCTGGTACTTCGTCGGCAGTGAGGACCGCCTTCACGCCGGGGATGGCGAGCGCGGCGCTGGTGTCGATGCCGCGCACGCGCGCGTGCGGCATCGGGCTGAGCAGCAGCTTGGCGAAGAGCATGCCGTCAGCACGGAAGTCCTCGGCGTACTTCGCGCGTCCGGTCACTTTGGCGATGTGATCGGGCGGGATGTAATTCGCGCCAACAAGTTTTTCGTCAGGCATGGGACGCGCCTCGCATGTACTCCGCGCCTTTCATCAGCGCGGTGAGGATCTTGTCGTAGTCCTGACAGCGGCACAGATTGCCCGAGACGCCGTGCGCCAGTTCCTGGCGGGTCGGATTGGGATTGACCTTGAGGAAGCCGACGGCCGACATGATGAAGCCGGGCATGCAGAAGGCGCACTGGAAGCCCTGCTCGTCGAGCACGCCGCGTTGCACCGGGTGCAGCTCGCCGGTGGCGCTCGCCAGTCCCTCGATGGTGACGACAGGACGCGACTTCACCGTGTGCGTCAGGATCGAGCAGGAGTAGTGCGGCACATCGTCAATGAGTACGGTGCACGCGCCGCACTCGGCACGATCGCAGCCCAACTTGGTGCCCGTGAGCCCCAGCTTGTAGCGCAGCGTCATGGCCAGCGTTTCCTGCTTCATGACGTCGACGCGCCGCATCTGTCCGTTGACGTTCAGCGTGATCAGACGCTCGACCGAGCCGGGAGCCGAGGTCTGGCCGAGGAGCGCGTCGGGGCCGCGGAAGAGATAGGCGGCCGAGGCCACCGTCGCGCCGCCCGCGATGACGCCTTTGATGAACGTGCGCCGTGTGACCGGATCCATCGCCGCCGACTCTAAGACCCGGGGCTCCGGGCTGTCAATGGCTCGGCGAGACCTCTCACGCGTAGTACCATGCACGCCCCGATGACCTGGAAAGCATCGCCACGATGCGCGTTGTTTCCCTCCTGTTGATCGCGGCGCTGCAGGCCGGTCTCACAGGACCGCCCTTACGAACCGGTCCGAACGCACCGACCCTACGCGAGACCGGTTTCGAAGCGGCGTTGGCGGTGGCGAAGGACCTGCCGCGGCTGCATAGCCTCCTCGTCAGCCGCGGCGGCGAGCTGGTCCTCGAGCGCTACTACAACGGTGCCCGAGTGACGCGGCCGGCGAACATCAAATCGGCCTCGAAGAGCATCATCTCCGCCCTCGTCGGCATCGCGATCGAGCGTCGCCTGATCGCCGCTGTCGACACACCGATCGTGACGTGGTTCCCGGAGCTGACGAAGGATCGCGATCACGCCAAGCGCACGATTACCATCGAAGACCTGTTGACGATGCGCTCGGGTCTCGAGACGACGAGCAATCGCAACTACGGCACATGGGTGCAGAGCCGGAACTGGGTGCAGCATGCGCTCACGCGTCCGCTGTTGAGCGAACCCGGTACGGAGATGGAGTACAGCACCGGCAACACGCATCTGCTCTCCGCTATCCTGACCAAGACGACGCGGGTCAGCACGTGGCAGTTCGCGAACCAGGCACTTGCCGCTCCGCTCGGATTCACGCTGGCCCGCTGGCCGCAGGATCCGCAGGGCATCTACTTCGGCGGCAACGACATGCTGCTGACGCCGCGTCAGATGCTCGCGTTCGGCGAGCTCTATCTTGCCCGCGGCCGGGTCAACGGAAAGCAGATCGTGCCGGAAGCGTGGATCGAACAATCGTTCGTGGCGCGCGGCCGATCCTATTGGAGTGACCAGCAGTACGGATACGGCTGGTGGGTTCGCGAGCTGGGCGGACACCGCGCCTACTACGCGTGGGGATTCGGCGGCCAGTACATCTTCGTCGTGCCCGATCTGGATCTCGTCGTCGTCACGACGTCCGCGTCGACGGTGGCCGAGGACCGGCGCAGCCACCGGCGGAACGTCTTCGACCTCGTGGAGTATCTGATCGTCGAACCCGTGGCGGCCTCGAACTAGTCCTGCGATCAGTCGCGAGTAACCTTAGTTCAGCAACCGGCTGCCGCCCGCCTCGGTAAAAGCCGCTTCGGCGGCGCGGTGGCGCACGGCAGCGTTCGCGAGAACTTCCTCGAACGCGCTCCTCCCTCGAAGCCGATCGAACCAGGGATCCTTCGCGAGCGTCGGGTAGTTGAAGTAACCGGTATCGACGACCTCACCGAGCGCATCGATTGCCTTCTCTGACGCGCCGGCCCAGGCGAAGTGTCGCGCCACATAGAAGAGCTCTTCGGCGCGGAGATGGAATCGGTGGTGCGCATCTTCGGACTCACGAACGCAGTCCTCGCGCCGGTCTTCGATGAGCGCTCTCAGCATTCGGAGATAGCTCAACCCCAGAGGCGTCTGTTTCCAACGCTCGCGCTCCCCGACGAGCGCCAGCGCTTCGTCGCGCTTCCCGATGCTGTAGAGTGCGATCGCTCCGGCGTAGCCGAGATCGTCGTGGTAGGTCTCCAGGCAGCGCTCGTAGTTGCCCATGACCAGGTAGGTCTGCGCCACACTCGTCGGCACACGCGAGCTGAAGCGGTGCGCCTGAAGGTGCGCGCTGACAGAGGCGTCGAGCAGACCGCAGAAGCGGCACGCGTAGACAAGCCCAGCGTACAGATCGGGCGAGTTCGGCGTGCGTTTCAGGCAGCCCAGGAGTCGCGTCATCGCATCCTCTGCCCTGCCTCGATCGGTCTCGAGCTGGGCAAACAGGCTGTGCGCGAGGCCCAGCTCCGAATTGATGCTGAGTGCTTTCTGAAACAACGACTCGGCGCGCCCGAGATCGTTGTCCTGTCGCGCGTCGTATTTCGCGCGATATCGATAACACCGTCCGAGCCGGGCCATCGCGGGCGCAAAGCCCGCGTCCAACCGCAGGCACTCCTCATACAGATCGATCGCTTCCGGAATACGATCCGGTCGGCCGGCCGCTTCGTTCGCACGAAGATAGGCCTCGTACGCGGCAGGGCTTGCCGGCGTATCGCGCTGCATGTTGCGGCGCTCTCGCGCCGTCAACGTGAGGCCCAGCGCCTCGACGACTTGACCGGCCAGCTGGCTCTGCAGCTCGAAGATGTCGCCCCAGGCGACACGCGCGATGTGCGACTTGAGCAGCGTCCCGCTGGGTGTCTGAAACAACTGGACGCTCACCTGCAGCTGGTCGCCCGCTTTCAGCAGCGTGCCGGCCAGCACGAGATCGACGTCAGCCTCGACCGCCAGTTTCTGAACGTCGGGGACACCGTCTCCGTACTTGGCGCCAACCAGACTGGATCGGACGACGAGCGACTGCAGGCCGGCGAGCGAATGGGTGATCGCGTCGGGCAGGCTGATGGCCAGAAAGTCGGAGTCGGGATCGCGTCGCATCGGCCGAAACGGCAGGACGATCAACCGGCGGACCTCATTGACTTCAGCGCCTGCATGAGCGGCCGTCTCGGTCTGCCGCGCGGTGCGAAGCCCCTGAGCCATCGCCGCCGCGCTCGGATGCCGTTCGTGCGGCTTCTTGGCGAGCGCCACGTGCAGGATTCGATCGACGGCGCCGAGAAGCGGCGATCCGGCGAGCGCCGGAGGGTTCGCGATCTCGACCGCCCGCAGCACCTCGATCGGCGTCGGCCGATCGAAGGCCCGCCGCCCCGTCAGCATCTCGAACATCATCGCGCCGACCGCGAAGAGGTCCGTGACCGACGTCGCGGCCTCGCCTCTCACTTGTTCTGGCGCCATGTAGCAGGGTGTGCCTATCAGCGTCCCTGGGATCGTCAGCGGTTCCGATTGCGATCCAACCATCGTCTGAGCGTCGGACAGCGACGGCGTCGTCAGGCCGAAGTCGAGCAGCTTCACCCCGTGGGGCGTGATGAACACGTTGGCCGGCTTCACATCGCGGTGAACGAGACCTTTGTCGTGAAGGGCCTGAAGTGCGGCGAGGAGGCCGAGCGTGATGTCGATGGTTTCTGGAACCGGCAGCGGGCCACCGTTTAGACGCCTTGCCAGCGATTCGCCTTCCAGAAGCTCCATCGCCAGGAACAGGTCCCCGTCGGGATCGCCGACGTCGAAGACCTGACAAAGGTTCGGGTGGTTGACGGCAGCCGCAGTCCGCGCCTCCCGCCAGAATCGTTTGCGTGCCGTCGGGTCGAACAGCTCGGGAGAGATGCGCTTGAGCGCCACGCGGCGCTCGAGCCGCTCGTCGAAGGCTTCATAAACGACACCCATCCCGCCGCGGCCGAGCTCGCGAATGATGCGGTATTGCGCCAGTCGATCGGGGACGGGCTGTGAATCGGTCACAGTTTCAGGGACGACTTAACCACGAAGACACGAAAGCACGACGAGGAATACTAGCGTGGCATCAGCGACGATGGCTACGAGGTGATCCGAAGCATGCCCGCCAGATTGCCGCCGAGGATCGCCTCCTTCGCGCCACGTCTTCGACCTCGTGGAGTACCTGATCGTCGAACCCGTCGGCGCCACGAAGTAGTCGGGCTGGAAAGCCGCGGCCGGACCGCTGGCGTCTAAAGCGCATAGATCGCGGCCAGTGCTCGAGTCATGCTCGCTTCGCTACTGAACGACGTTCGCCATTCAATCCGTTCGTTGTGTCGCTCGCCGCGTTTCACCTCGACGGCGCTCGTCGTCATCGCGCTCGGCGTCGGCAGCAATACGGCGGTGTTTTCCGTCGTCGACAATGTCCTGCTGCGACCGTCCAGGTATGCCGAGCCGGATCGCTTGGTGATCTTCGGCTACACCTTCCGGGGCTCATGGGTCCCATTCGCTTCCGAAGCAAAGTTCAATGTGTGGCGAGAGGTCGCGACCACCGTCGCACCCATCGCCGCCGTGCGATTCGGCACGGCGGACCTGACCGATCCCCGCGATCCTCAGCAGGTTTCGGCGGCGCGCGTCAGTGCAGGATTCTTTCCGTTGATCGGAGCGCCTATCGCCGCCGGGCGCGCATTCAATCGCGAAGACGATCGAGTCGGTCGCGAGCCCGTCGTGATTCTCAGCTATCAACTCTGGCAGCAGCGATTCGGCGGACGTCAGGGTGTCGTGGGTCAGACGCTCTCGGTGGAGGGCCGCCCCAGTACCATCATCGGCATCGCTGGTCCAGGGTTGGACACAAGGATATTCGGTGTCGCGCCGGATGTCTGGCTACCCTTGCAGCTCGATCCATCGAGCGTCGAGCAGGCGCCTTCGCTTCGCGCGATCGCACGGCTCAAACCAGGCACGACGTTCACGACGGTCAACCAGGAAGCGCGACGAGCTGGTGTGGAATTCGACCGACGCTTTCCCGGGGTGGCTGGACCAAACGACACGTTCGCAGTCCGCTCTCTGCTGCAGACAATGGTTCCGGACATCCGATCGTCGCTGCTCGTACTCGTCGGCGCCGTGCTGTGTCTCCTGCTGATCGGCTGCGCGAACGTCGCGAATCTGATGTCCGTACGGACGACGGTGCGTCAACGGGAGATCGCCATTCGTTCAGCGATGGGCGCAAGTACCGCGCGCCTCGCCTCACAACTGATGATCGAAACGCTTGTCCTGTCGCTGGCTGGTGGCGTCCTGGGCCTCGCAAGCGGTGTGGCGGCGATAAGGCTTCTCGCCGTCATGGATCCCGGTGGCGTCATCAGCACGGCCGCCTTGGTGCAGAGTGACCTCCTGACGATCCGGGTCCTGCTGTTCGGGGTCCTCATTGCATTGGCCGCGGGCCTGCTCTCCGGTCTCCCGTCTCTGTTATCCCTGCGACATGCGTCTGATCCCAGCCGCATGGCGGGAGGTGCGCGAACCGGCACCACCCTTCGATACGAACGCACCCGCTCGCTCATTGTCGTCATGGAAATGAGCCTTGCCGTCGTGCTGCTCACGGGCGCCGTGCTGATGATCCGAACCTTCGTCGCGTTACGCCTGGTCGACCGCGGGTTCAGTCCAGGCCAGGTTGTGACCATGAAGATGTCACTGGCGGGCGTTCGGCCGACCGACGCGGTGAGCCTGGCGCGATTGGTCCGTGAGGGAACTGAGCGACTCGAAGCGATTCCGGGCGTGGCTGTCGCCGCCGCGGCGTGTTGTGTGCCGCTCGAATCGGATTGGCGCACGTCGATCAGACTCGACACCCCTTCGCAATCGACCCGAGAGGAACTGGCGAGCGAGCGGATCGTGTCGGACGGCTACTTCAAAGCCCTCGATATACCAATCGTCGCTGGGCGCGCGTTTGGCCCGCTCGACGGACCACTCTCCGAGCCGGTGGCCCTCATCGATGAAACGATGGCGCGGCGCTACTGGCCGACCGGCAACGCCGTCGGTCAATTCGTGACGGTGTTTCCGGGGATTGCGCCGACTGACGAGCGACCGCGCCAGATTATCGGTATCGTCCGAAACATGCGCGACGGATTGCCTCTCGACGAAGAAACGCGCTCCACGGTCTTCGTTCCGTTGACGCAAATGGAGAATGCACTGGTGGCCCGCTTCGCGGCCTCGGAGCCGCTCGTATGGTTCGTGCGGCCGCATCCCGCCGCTGGCGGAGTCATGGGACTCGCGCAACGTCAACTGCAAGGCCTCAGCCGAGATCGGCCCGTCACCGCCATGCGGTCGCTCGTCGAGGTCGTCGATCAATCCACAGGCAGCACACGATTCTACATGGCGATCCTCGCCCTCTTTGCGGGCACTGCGTTGCTGGTTGCTGGCGTGGGTCTGTATGCCGTGTCGAGCTATGCTGTCGAGCAGCGGACCCGTGAACTGGGGATTCGAGCGGCTCTCGGCGCCGAGCCTCGAGCGCTGCGACGGATGGTCTTAGCGCACGGGATGACGTTGGCGATTACCGGAGCGGTGTCGGGTGTGACGCTCGCCTTCGGAGTCGTCCGGTCTTTGAACAGTCTCCTCTTTGGTGTCACCCCGTACGATCCCACATCGTTCGTGATAGTACCGCTCATCCTCGTTGCGACTGCCGCAGCCGCTGTTACAGTACCAGCGCGCCGGGCAATCGCGATCGATCCGGTGAACGTCCTGCGAAACGATTAGAGAGTCCCGAGTATTTCAGGCGTCGGATGAGCGCGTCCTGAATCCAGATCAGGAGTCAGCCCTGATTCCTGGCCCAGAACTGCATCCTGATTCCTGATTCCTGATTCCTGATTCCTGATTCCTGATTCCTGATTCCTTCACGATAAAGTGGTGTCCATGGCCGTCACGACACCGCTACCGATCCTCGCCTCGGACCAGGTCCTCGCCGCGCTGCGCACCCTGCGCGAGCGTCAACCGGTCAAATTCAACGCGTTCTACTCGAGTCAGCTCGGCGGAATCGTGACGGACCCGGCGCTGATGGTATTGCCATTCGACGACCACATGGTCCATCGCGGTCACGGCATCTTCGATACCGCAGCCCTGGTGGCCGGCCGCATTTACGACCTCGAAGCGCACCTGGATCGGTTCGTCGCCTCCGCCGAGCGCTCGAAGCTGAAGCTCGCCGGCTCCCGTGCGGAGATGCGCGACATCATCATCCGCACCGCCGCCGCGAGCGGCGTGCGTGACGGGTCGATCCGCTACTGGCTGTCGTCCGGTCCCGGCAATCTCGATCTCACGCCCGCGGCGGGAGCGGTTCCCGGCTTCTTCGTCATGATCTTCGGCGGCCTCTCATATCCGGCGCGGTGGTACTCAGAAGGCCTCAAGGTCATGACAACGACGTATCCGATCAAGCCGGCGCTCTACGCGATTACCAAGGCGACAAACTACCTGCCCAACGTCCTGATGCAGCTGGAGGCCAAAGAGGCCGGTCTGGACAACGGAGTCTTCATCGACCACCAGGGATTCGTCGGTGAGAGCTCGAACATGAACGTGGCGTTCGTGATGGCCGACAACGTGCTGCGACATCCGCGGTTCGTGCACGTGCTGGCGGGCTGCACCTCGCTGCGTCTGCTCGAACTGGCCCCGGCGCTGGTGGCGAGCGGACTTCTCGCCGGCGTGGAAGTCGGCGACATTCGCGTCGCGGATGCGCGTGCGTCGCGCGAGATGCTGTTGTTGGGTAGCTCGATCAAGGTGGCGCCGATCGTGGAATGGGATGACCAGCCGATCGGCAGCGGCACGCCCGGGCCGGTCGCACGGGCGCTGCTCGACCTGCTCGAAACGGACATGCGCACCGGCGACAGGCTCATCGACGTACCGTATTGAGAAGGAATCAGGAGTCAGGAATCAGGAATCAGGATGCGAATCCTCATTGCCACCGTCACGGCAGGTGGCGGTCACCTTCAGGCCGCCGCCGCGCTCGAAGAGGCCTGGACGACGGCGCACGCCTCCGACGAGGTCAAGCGCGTCGATCTGCTCGACCTGGTGCCGAAACTGCAGCGGAAGTTCTACGCGGAAGGCTACGTCAAGCTGATCGCGCACGCGCCTGAACTGTACGAGCTGTTCTTCAACAAGACCGACAACCCCCGGCGCCTGCGCGAGCTCAAGACGCTGCGCCGGCGATTTGCCGAGCACACCAACCGGAAATTCGTCCGCCTGGTCACCCAGTTCGCTCCGGACGTGGTGCTGTGCACGCACTTCCTTCCGCTCGAAGTGCTCGGTGGCCTCAAGAGCCGGAATGGAGCCGCGCAACCATTCGTCGTCTGCGTCGTCACCGACTTCGAAGCGCACGCGTTGTGGATGGAGCCGATCGTCGACCTCTACTGCGTCGCCGCGGACGAGACCAAAGCGAGACTGGTCGCCCGGCAGGTCGATCGCGAACGCGTCGTCGTGACAGGGATCCCGATCGCGTCGCGGTTCTCGGCGGCGATCAACGCCGGCGCGGTCCGGCGACGCTACGGTCTGCGCGACGATCTGCCAACCGTGCTGGTGCTCGGCGGCGGCTTTGGCATGGGTCCGATGGCGGAGATTCTCGTCTCGCTCGATACCGTCGAGCGCGAGTTTCAAATCGTTGTCGTCGCGGGGCGCAATGTCGAGTTGCGGCGGGAGCTGGCGGCGCACGATCGTCGTCACCCGACGCACGTCCTCGGCTTCGTCTCCAACATGCACGAACTGATGACGGTGGCGGACCTGATCGTGAGCAAGCCCGGTGGTCTGACGACGTCGGAGGCGCTCGCCCTTGGCAAACCACTGTTCATCCTGAATCCGATCCCGGGTCAGGAAACGGCCAACAGCGACTTCCTGCTCGAGCGCGGCGCGGCGGCAAAAGTCAATCGCGTGGAGGATCTGCCCTTCCGCATCGATCGCCTGCTCGGGTCGCCCAAGCTGACAGAGATGGCCGCGTCGGCGCGGGCACTCGGACGGCCCGACGCCGCGCCCGCTATCTGTGACGCCGTGCGCGGCCATGTGAAGACATGAAGTGGCCTTCGACTCGTAGAGCGCCGACTTCAGCCTGCGCGTCGACTCGAGGGCTACCGCGTTTTTCATCTCGGTGTATCGCATCAGTCCCTGGTGCTTAGTGCTTGGTCCTTCGTCCGTTCTTTGTCCCTGGTCCGTCCATGGTCCACGGTCCTTGGTCCTCAGCAATGGTGAATCGACCCGACGCGCACGATGGACAAAGGACCACGGGACGGACCAAGAACCAAGCACCAAGGCCCGCTAGAGACAATTGAAACCCGTTGTAAAGCCTCCGCTCTACGATCGACAGGGCTCTAACGAGCGCCTGTTTTTCTTCCCGTCGCTGGGCATTCCGATTGACGGCGGCTGGCAGGTCGAAGTGCACGCCTGGTGCTGCCGGCTGCGCTCGCGCCGCGCCGTCATCCCACTCGTTCGCAAGGCGCTCGGCTTCGAACGAGTCCGCTTGAGCGCGAGCGAGCGGCAGACATTCGCCGAGCGCGCCCGCTGGATGTTCGCCGACAACAAGCGCGGCCACGCGATCGTCGTCGCGGCGGCCGGCGAGATCTTCTCCCTCGGCAAGACGAGACCGAACGGGCGGCTCCGCACCCGCATCACCGTGAAGGCCGAGTCCTCGCACGAGCCTTGTGAAGTGTCGGCAGCGCTGCTGCCGACGACAGCGCCGACACCGCTCGACGTCCACTTCCTCTCGCCCGACGGACTGTCGGTCATCTCCGACATCGACGACACGATCCGCGTCAGCCACGTGCGCGAACGGACGGCGCTGCTGCGCGGCACGTTCGTCGAGCCATTCCGGGCGGTTCAGGGCATGGCCGATCTCTATCGCGCCTGGAGCCACTCCGGCGCTCAGTTCCACTATCTGTCAGCCACGCCGTGGCAGCTGTACGTGCCGATCGCCGCGTTTCTCGACGCGCATTCGTTCCCGAAGGGTTCGTTCCATCTGAGAGACTTCCGCTGGCGCGATCGATCGCTCTTCAGCGTGCTCCGGTCGCCCGACCGCTACAAGCTGCGCAACATCGAGCCGCTGCTGCGGCAGCTGCCCCGTCGGCGATTCGTGCTGATCGGCGATTCGGGGCAGCAGGATCCCGAAGTGTTCGGCGATCTGGCCCGGCGCTATCCACGGCAGATTTGCCGGATCTTCATCCGTGACGTCGGTCGATCGACGCCGGCGCGCTACCGCGAAGCCTTCGCCGGACTCGATCGGAAGTCGTGGCGCATCTTCACCGATCCAGCGACGCTGCCGCAGAATCTCACCGATTGAGCGAGCGAGATGCCGACTGGCCACCAGCCGGTCACGCTCGTCCGAGCTCGCGCATCAGCCAGGCTCGCGCCACCTTCCAGTCGCGCATCACCGTCTGAGCGGAGATGTTCAATGCCTGAGCGGTCTCTTCGACGCTCAACCCACCGAAGAAGCGCATCTCCACGACCTGCGCGCGGCGCTTATCGAAGCGGGCGAGGGTCTCGAGTGCATCGTTCACGGCGCACAACTCACGGGCGCGTGCGGTATCGACGGCCGCGAGTTCGTCGAAATCGAACGCGCTCGAGTGCTCGTCGCGTGTCACGCCGCCGCCGCGCTTCGCCGAGGCGCGCGCCCTGGCGTGATCGACCAGAATCCGCCGCATCATTCGAGCCGACACCGCGAAGAAGTGAACGCGGTCCTGCCACTCCATCTCGCCCGTGTTGACGAGGCGCACATACGCTTCATGGACGAGCGCGGTCGGCTGCAACGCATGCCCCGCGGACTCCGACCGCATGTAGTGGCCGGCCAGCCGTCGAAGCTGCTCGTAGACGAGCGGCGTCAGCTGGTCCAGGGCCGCGCGGTCGCCCCTGCCCCAGGCCTTGAGCAATCCGGTGATATCCGGCGCGCCGTCGCCCTGCATCTCGCGGTCGATTCTATGATGAGAGCCCCGACGGGGGTTTTCCGCTTACTGAATCGAGGACGCGTGCGCAGCTCACACCTCGGCTTCGAGATAGAATCCCGCCGCTCTCCGATGATCGGCCGCATCGATGGACTCTGAGCGCTGGCAGCACGTCTCGCGCGTGTTCGAGGCGGCCCTCGAACGCCCAGCGGAAGAGCGCTCGGCCTTTGTGGCAGCCACGTGCGATGGCGACGAGGCACTGCGACGTGAGGTCGAATCGCTGCTGGCGCAAGAAGAGCGTCACGGCCCGTTCGACCGGCCCGTTTACCTTCCTGACGCTCTGACCGCCGATCCAGCCGCGCTCTCCGCCGGAACCGACGTCGGTCCTTACCAGGTCGAAGCGATCATCGGCGGCGGCGGAATGGGCGAGGTGTACCGGGCACGCGACACGCAACTCGGCCGCCTCGTTGCGCTGAAGGTACTGCCGAGGCCCTTCGCATCCAATCCTGAACGGCTGTCGCGGTTCCAGCGCGAGGCTCAAACGCTGGCCACGTTGAATCATCCACACATCGGCGCGATCTACGGCATCGAACACGCCGGCGACGTACGGGCGCTCGTCCTCGAGCTCGTCGAGGGCGACACGCTCGCGGATCGGATTGCTCGAGGCGCGCTTCCCCTCGAGGATGCGCTCCCGATCGCGCGGCAGATTACCGGGGCGCTCCAGGCCGCACACGAACGCGGCGTCGTCCATCGCGATTTGAAACCCTCGAACATCAAGATCTCGCCTGACGGCGTCGTCAAAGTGCTCGACTTCGGCCTGGCCCGGTTGTCCCAACAGGATGGCGTCGAGCTGACGGATGCGACCGTCTCGCCGACCATGGCGAGTCCGCCAGTGATCACCGCGGCAGGCATGATCCTCGGCACTGCCGCCTACATGGCGCCCGAACAGGCCAAGGGGCGACCGGCTGACACGCGCGGCGACATCTGGGCCTTCGGTTGTGTGCTGTTCGAGATGCTCACGGGCGCTCGCGCCTTCCGCGGTGAGGACGTTGCCGAGACATTGGCCGCCGTTCTGCGCAGCGAGCCGGACTTCAGCGCCCTGCCTGCGAGTACACCGGCCTCGATCAGGAGCCTGGTCCAGAAATGTCTGGTGAAGAATCCACGCGAGCGATTGCAGCACATCGGCGACGCGCGATTCGATCTGAATGAGACGTCGGACGAGCGACCAACCGCCGTCAAGAGAGAACGTTCTGCTCGCCGCGAGTGGCTGGCATGGGCGGTTGCTGCCGTCGCGCTTGCGGCGAGTGGCCTTCTCGCCTATCGAGCCTCAAAGCCATCACAGGCGGAGGAGACCCACGTCGAATTGATCACGTCAGCGACCAGTGATCCCGCCGGCTTGGCCCTCTCGCCAGACGGCCGCACCGTGGCCTACGTCGCTGATGGTGACGCTGGTGCGGCCCTGCGAATCCGGTCGCTCGATTCCGCGTCAGAACGGGTCCTGCCCAACACGCAAGGGGCTGAGAATCCCTTCTGGTCGCCCGACGGCCGCGCCATTGGATTCTTCGCGGACCAGGCACTGAAGCGCATCGATGTCGAAACCGGCACCGTCCAGATGTTGGCGCGAACCTCCGGTGGCAATCGCGGAGGCACCTGGACTCGCGACAACGTCATTCTGTTCATCCCGACGACGGGTTCACCCCTCTATCGCATTTCGGCCGCAGGCGGCGAAGCCACTCCGATCATCAGTCCTCCGTTCCGGAATCGTGGAACCCTTCTCGAATCTCCGCACGCGCTTCCCGACGGTCGTCGTTTCCTGTGCTTCAGCGCGAACGAGGACGGGTACGGTGCCTACATCGGGGATGTCGATGGATCGTATCTCACGCATCTCGTCGATTCCGATTCGGCGCCAGTCGTCCTTTCGGGCCAGCTCTTGTTCGTTCGGGGAGGAGCGCTGCTGACACAAGCATTCGATCCTGATCGTCGTAAGGTCTCCGGAACGCCGCAGAAGATCGCCGATCGCGTGTTCGTCGATACCAGAGCGCACGCCGCAATAGCGGTTTCCTCGACCGGTTCACTGGTGTATCGGAGTGACGTTCCAGAGGAGCGTCGCCAGTTCACGTGGGTGAACCGGAAGGGGGCACTCTTGCAGACGGTCGGCGAACCGCTCGCAACGTCCGAGGCATCGACCCCTGCCCTCTCACGTGACGACACTCGCGTGGCGTTCAGTTTGCCGTCGGCAAACGCCGTCGGTGTGCGAAACATCTGGATGGTCGATATCGCGCGGGGTGTTCCCAATCGACTGACCGACGTCCTCGGGGAGGACACCGCGCCGCTCTGGCTCCCTGACAACGAGTCGATTGTCTTCAGCAGGAACGTCAGCCAGATCGTCAAGAAATCGGTGGCGACTTTCAGCTCACCTGAAGAGACACTCGCGCGTACAACGTGGGCACCTGGTACCGGCAAACCGGTAGAGACGGACATCGTCGGGATCGTGACGGACGTCTCCAGCGATGGACGCTATCTGTTGATGCGGCGCCCGAGCGACCGCGGCTACAACATCCTGGGGCGCGATCTGCGCGGCGGACCAACCTTCAGCGTCGTCGAAACGTCATTCGACGAACTGGATGCGCAGTTCGCCCCCAATGGACGCTGGATCGCGTATCAGTCGAACAAGAGCGGGCGATTCGAGATCTACCTCCAGCCGTTTCGCGATTCACGCAAGGCTGAAATCCGCGTGTCGGCGGCCGGTGGCGCGCAGGTGCGCTGGCGTCGCGACGGTAGCGAACTGTTCTACGTCGCACCCGACGGAACGCTGATGGCGGTACCGATCCAGTTCGGCCCCGGGGATGATCCGGTGACGCCCGGTGTTGCGGTTCCGCTGTTTCGAACGAATATCACGAAGGCACCCCAGAGTCTCGCTCGGCAACAGTACATGGTTGCCTCGAACGGACAGCGATTCCTCATGAACGCAGTGGTCGCGCCTCCTGGCACCTCCCCACTGAAAATGATTCTGAACTGGTCACCTCGCCAACGATAGTTTTTGCAGCTCCTTTGCGCTTACCTCGTTGATCGGCGTTCGCAGCGTCTCGGCGTGACGTGCAGCCGACGGCGATTGCTGGCTCAGAGGAGGCATCATGAGAGTGGTTGCGGCAGCTGTTTTGATCACGTCCGTCGTTGCGACGCCAGTTGCGGCGCAGTGGTTGAACAGGCGGACTCCGGACATTCCTCGCACGGTCGATGGCAAGCCGGCCCTGACCGCGCCGACGCCTCGAACACAGAACGGCCGCCCCGATCTCGCCGGCCTCTGGAGTATCTTCGACGGCCGCAGTGATGGCCCCGCTGCGGAGACCGTGCTGCCGTGGGCAGGCGATGCCGTCCGCCTGCGCCTGGACAACTTCCTGAAAGACCGCCCCAGTTTCCGCTGTCGTCCCAGTGGGCCCGAGCCTGTTCCTGGGTGGAAGCGGATCGTACAGACGCCGACGCTCATCGCGATCTTGAACGACGATCTGACGTATCGCCAGATCTTCATGGACGGTCGCGAGCTCGAGCGCGATCCGAGTCCGACCTGGATGGGATACTCGGTCGGGCGCTGGGACGGTGACACGCTCGTCGTGGAGAGCAACGGCTTCAACGACCAGACCTGGCTGCACTTCGCCGGATGGCCCCATACGGAAGCCCTACACATGACAGAGCGGTTCCGTCGGCGGGATTTCGGTCACATCGAGATCGACGTGACGTTCACCGATCCCGGCGCGTACACGAAGCCGTGGGGTGGCGTGCTCAATCTGGAGCTCGCGGCGGATACCGAGATGATCGAGGCGCTCTGTGAGAACTCCAGCGAACACTGGTCGGGCACCTTCTCCGACGCACAACGCTCGCGCGTGATCGTCGACCAGGACGTGCTCGCGAAGTACGTCGGTGTTTACAGCGGTCTGTGGGCCGGCATGCCACGAACCGTGCGCATCGTCTTGACGGAGCGCGAGCTGACCGTGGAAATTGCAGGAATCCCTTACAGCGCTCCGCTCGTGGCTCAGTCCGATACGTCGTTCCTCGGCGCCAACGGCTATGTGTATGACTTCGTCAGCGACGGGGCTGGAGTGGTCACTCACGTCGTCGAGCACCACGTATCAGGCTCATACCCGTTGCAACGCCGGCCGTGATTCGATGAACCAGGGCTAGACGCCTCCCCGCGATCGTTGGAGTCGTGATGGCCTCGCAGCGTTCAGCTTGCGCCCACGTTCGAGACGCCGCATAGTCAAACGATGTAGTGCGCGCTCAAGTCGAGTCGCAACTCGATACTGAGCACGCGATTCTTCGGGAACATGAGGCACACGATGAATCGACTGCATTTCTCAACCGATATCAACGCACCACGCGAGACCGTCTGGAAAGTGCTCTGGGACGACGCGACCTACGGCGAATGGACGAGCGTGTTCGCCGAGGGCTCGTACGCAGTCAGCGACTGGAAGGAGGGCAGCACGATCCAGTTCATCGACGCCAGCAGCCGCAGCGGCATGTCGGCCGTCATCGAAAAGAAGCGCCCTCATGAATTCATGTCGTTCAGACACGTCGCCGAGATCAAAGACGGTCAGGAGCAGCCGCCCGCAGGATGGTCGGGCGCGCACGAGAACTACACGCTCGCGGCGCGCGACGGGCGGACGACCTTGAGCGTCGACCTCGATACACCCAACGAGTACCAGGCGCTGTTCGAAGACAAGTTCCCCAAGGCACTTCAGCGCGTGAAGGCACTCTCGGAGAAGACGTAGCTATCGGTTCGGATCTCCGCTAGAGCAATCCGGCCAGCAGCACAACGTCGGTCTGCGTCTCTGCCACGGCCGCGTAGATGTGCTGGCTGTCACGCGACCACGAGACGCTTCGTGCGATCGTGACGGATCGATCACCAAAATCGGTAATCGGGGCCATCGGCCCGCCGCCGGTCGGCAGGAGCCAGATGTTCGTGGTGGCGCCGTCGACCAGCGTCGTGGCCAGGTATCGCCCGTCCGGAGACATCGTCAGACTGTGATGCCGCACGGGCAGTCGTTCACCAGCCACTCGAGCCATCGTCTCGCCCGGGCCATTGGGGGGAGACGCACGCAAGTATGCCAGGCCTCCAGCCCCAAAGAGCCCAAGGATGTTCGAATGTATCGCCTCCGTGAAGAAAATGACGGTCCCGTCTGGCGAGATGGCCGGGATGTTGATTCCACTGCTCTCTCGGATGATTTCAGCCGCTCCGCCGTCGATCGGCAGCCTCTCGATCCGGCCGGGTGCGACGCCGAGGCGCCAGTAGTACAGCCAACGGCCGTCGGCGGAAAAGCACGGCGCCCACCCATGCACCAGTTCACGCGGGTTGCTGCCGTCCGATCCGACTCCCCATGTTGTCGCCTTGGTGGCGTCGGAGCGAACGAATGCGATCAGGTCCCCGCGCGGCGACCACACGGGCACACCAACTGACACCTCAGGATCGGTTTCAAAGGTAATCGGGCGTGCACCAGCGCCGTCGATGTTGACGATCCACAGGTTAGCGTGCCCTCCGCTATCGGACACGAAAACCATCTCGCGCTCATCCGGACTGATGGATGGGACCTGGACATGACCTGTCTGCCGAGTAATGCGAACAGCGCCACGAGCGTTCTCGGCCGGTGCGCCGCCGATCGGAAACTTCCAGATGTCGGAGCGGCCGGTGATACGACCAGCCACCAACTTACCCGACGCATGGACGTCGGGCTCCATGTAGGAGTGATCGCCGAAGGTCAGTTGCCGATCGTTGCTGCCTTCGCGGCGCACAACGCGCAGGTTGAACACTGGCGGATACAAGAGCGAGCTTTCACGTGCGGAGCTGTACACAAATCCCGAGCTGTCGGGCAGCCAGGCGAAGCCTTGCATCAGCACCCCGCTCACAACCTCCGTTCGCACACGGCTCGAGAGATCGATCACATCGAGGTGACCACTGAACCGGCCTTCGCCCAGCCGTTGAAGCGCAATCGAGCGATCGTCCGGCGCCCAGCGCGGCGGACGATAGGTGCCGAGCGGCAGGAAGGCGAGACGATCTGATCGCGATCCGTCGCGGGCGCTCACCACGAGCTCGAGGTGATCGTCGGCGACCTGAAGGCGAGCGAGATGACGGCCGTCGTGACTGATGTCGCCCCCGCTTACCGACGGCGTCACGCGACGCGGCCACCCGCCCAGCGCACCGATCTCCCAGATCGTGCCGGCGTCAGATCCCGCCGCGCCCGGCGTGTAATAGATCAAGGTGCCGGAATCGGGCGCCCAGCGCGGAAACTGGTGATCCACGTTGTCGCGCGTCAGTTGCAGGGGCGCGCCGCCCGACAGAAGACGGATCCAGATTTGACGCTTGCCCCCGACCACTGCGACGAAGGCCACCATCCTGCCGTCGGGCGACAGCGCGGGCGCTTCCTTCAGTCCCTCGATATCCCCGAGCCGCTGGAACTCGACGCGACGGACTGGCAGGCGCGCGTTCTCGACGACAGCCCGTTCGGGCTGAGTGAGCGCCTCTTCGAGGTCGAGCCGCGCGTCGCCGATGTCGCGCAGCCGTCGGCGCGCGTCCTTTTCGAGACATCGGCGCAGCAACCGCACCAGGATTGGTGGTGTGTCCGACCGCAGCGCCGACCAGTCCGGCGCGCGGTCGAGGATCGCGACGATCGTGTCGGACAGCGTCTCTCCAGGAAACGCCGTTCGCCCCGTCAGCATCTCGTAGAGGACACAGCCAAAGGCCCAGATATCTGCGCGCTTGTCCACGGCTTTGCCACGTGCCTGCTCGGGACTCATATACGCCGGTGTCCCGAGGATGACGCCGGTGTGGGTCGCGCCCTTTGCCATCGTCGGCGTCTGGGTCAGATCTGCGACGACGGGAGCGCTGGAGGTCGAGAGATCCATCGCTTTTGCCAGGCCGAAATCGAGGACCTTGACGAGGCCGTCGTCGGTCACCTTGATGTTGCCCGGCTTGAGATCGCGATGGACGATGCCGCGTTCATGTGCCGCATCGAGGGCATCGACAAGCTGCCGCGCAATCGCGATCGACTCCGTCATCGACATCGGACCGCGCCCGTTGTCGATGCGGTTGGCGAGCGTCTCTCCTTCAACCAGCTCGAGAACGAGCGCGTGAACACCTGCGTGCTCTTCCAGTCCGTAGATCGTGGCAATGTTGGGATGATTGAGTGCGGCGAGTGCCCTCGCCTCTCGCTCGAACCGGGCCAGCCGATCCGGATCGGATCGGAAGACGGCCGCCAGAATCTTCAGCGCGACGTGCCGACCGAGCTTGGTGTCGTGCGCACGGTAGACTTCGCCCATGCCCCCGACGCCAAGGACATTCGCGATGCGATAGCCGCCGAGCTGAGTGCCTACCGGCAATGTCACGTCAGTCAGGAGGGAGAGACGCGTAGACGTCGCGATCGGGCGGATTATAAATCTCGCGCCCGCCGGACGTTCAACGCTTCCACGAGACGTGACAGACTGCGGTTACTGAGCTCTCAGCGCGCCGAGCGGATCGACCTTTGTCGCGCGGCGTGCCGGCACGTAGCAGGCGATCAACGCGACGACGAGCAGCAGAGCCGCAGTTCCCACAAGCGTCGCCGGATCCGTCGGCGCCACACCGTACAGCAGTGCCGTCATCGCGCGGGTCAGCACGACCGTCGTGGCGAGCCCGACCACGACACCTGCGATCACGAGCGCCATGCCTTCTCGGATCACCATTCCCATGATGCTGCCTCTGCTGCCGCCCATCGCGATGCGGACGCCGATCTCGCGCGTGCGCTGAGCGGTCGAGAAGCTCAGCATGCCGTAGATGCCGATTGCTGCGAGCACGAACGCGAGCCCGGACAGGCTTCCGACGATCTGCATCACGAAACGACGCGGCGCCAGCGACTGCGACACGAGCGAATCGAGCGTGGCGGTGTCATAGAGCGGCAACGTCGGATCGATCTCCCACACGCGCGCCTTGAGCGTCGGCAGCACTGCGGCCGGATCCACCGAGGTCTGGACGACGAATGTCATCGATCCGGATGGGACTTGCGCATGCGGCACGTACAGTTCCGGACGCGCATCGTTTTCCAGTGCTTTGCGCCGCACCTGGCCGACGACACCGACGACTTCCATCGTTCGCCACCGGCCCTGCAGGTTGACAGTGATGCGCTTCCCGACGGCATCACCTCCCGGCCACGCGCGCGCCGCCAACAGATCGTTGATGACGGCGACCGGCGGCGCCGTGTCCCGGTCGACATCCGAAAACAGTCGGCCCGTTCGCAATGGAATGCGCAATGCCTCGAAGAAGTCGGCGGTGGCGACGGCGATCGAGGTCGCCGGGAGCTCCGCGTCGGGCGGCGCGGGCCGGCCCTCGATCCGGTAGCCGCCGCGGGTGTCGATGTCTGTGGCCATGAACGGCATCGACGAGACGAGCCCGGCTCGCACGACGCCTGGCTGATTGCGGAAACGATCGAGCGTCTGATCGAAGAACGCGAGGCGGTGCGCGTCAGTGGGATACCGGTCGCCGTACGCAAACACCTGCAGCACGGCAATGTTCGATCTGACAAAGCCGGGGTCGACGCCCGAGAGTGTGACGAAGCTTCTGACCAGCAGTCCCGCTCCGGTCAGCAGTACCAGCGCGAGCGCGACCTCCCCAACGACCAATGCAGAGGCCAGCCGGCGCCGGCGGGTGCTCGACGTGAGTCCGCCGGCGGTCTCCTTGAGTCCGTCGTGCACGCGGCCTCGTGACATCTGGATCGCCGGCCACAATCCGATGAGGAGCGAGGTGGCCGCCGTCAGTGCAATCGAGAACAGCATCAGCCGTGTATCGAGTGTCACGTCGGCGAGCTGCGGGACGAGCCGGGCCGTGAAGCCGACGAACGTGCGCATCGCGAGATACGCGATGGCCACTCCGAGCCCACATGCCAAGACCGTCAGCACCGCGGCTTCGACGAGCATCTGCCTCACCAGCCGCCAACGACCCGCGCCAATGGCGGCGCGAACGGCGAATTCGCGCTGACGCTCCGCGCTGCGCGCGATCAACAAGCTGGCGATGTTGGCGCACGCGATCAGCAGGACCATGACGACGGCGGTGAACAACAAGGCCAGCGGTTCGCGGAGAGGCCGCGCGATGTGCTGACGGAGCGGCACCACCGTCGCCGTCATCGAGCTCATGGTTCGCGGATACTCTCGTGCGAGCTGGCGAGAGATCGTCGCGAGCTCGGCCTGCGCCTGCTCCAGTGAGACGCCTGGCGCCAGACGGCCCACGGCACTCCAATAGCGACCCCGACGGTTCTCGAGCTCGAACGGTTGCACGATCTGCGGCGACCAGACTTCTTGCTCGTTGGCCCGTCTCAGGACATCGGGATGAAACGTGGCTGGGAGAATGCCAGTGACGAGAAACGGCCGGCCCTCGAACCTGATCGTTCTCCCGACCACCCGTTCATCGGCGCCGAAGCGGCGTTGCCATGCCGAGTAGCTGAGCATCACGACGTCCGAACGCCCTTCGCGGTATTCCTCTGGGAGAAACAGACGTCCACGTACGGGCTGCACACCAAGCGACTCGAAGAAGCCCTGCGTGACGAGCCCTGCGATGAGCGACACCGGCTCGGGTCCCTCGAGGTAATCGAGCGCGAAGGGCTCGGCTGCGGCAAACGTCGCGAAGGACCTGGTCCGCTCGCGCCAGTCGACGAACGCTCCGGGTGCGACGCCCAGCCGTTCGTCAGTGCGCGTCACCTCCGTCTGCCAGACAGTGACGATTCGATCTGCGTTGGCGTACGGCAACTCACGCAGCAGCAACGTGTCGATCGTCGAGAAGACGGTGATCGTTCCGGCAAGACCGAGCGCGAGCACGGCGACGGCGAGCGTCGACAGGACTGGGCGCTTCCGGAGCATTCGTATGGCGTACCGGGCATCCTGGACGAGATCGAGATCGGCGGTGAACTGCCGGCGCAGGTACGCCGCGTCGGCCACGGCGCCGCTCGATTGCTTCACCAGATCGGCTTGGCGATGCCAACGAGGGTCCGTGCCCCGGTAAATCATCTGCCAGCGGTGCCGGATCTCGGCTTCCCATTCACGGATCCAGCGATCCCGCGCGGTGCGCGGCACGAGGTGCCGCGCGAGATGAAGGATCGTGAGGCAGACGCGAACGACGAGCGGATCCGGGCGTGAGTGATTCATCGTTCCCCTCGTAGCGGCAGCGTTCTGCAACGGATTCGCGCGGCCGGGATCATTGCACTCGGAGTGCAGTGAGCGGGTCGATCTTCGTCGCGCGACGCGCAGGCATGTAACAGGCGATCAACGCGACCGCGAGCAGCAAGGCCGCTGTTCCGGCCAACGTCAGCGGGTCCGCCGGCGACACACCGTAGAGCAGGGCGGCGATGCCACGGCGCATCGCCAGCGCCGCCACAAGGCCGATGGTGACGCCGATGCCGGCCAGCATCATGCCTTCACCGATCACCATCCGCATGATCCTGTCAGCGCCGGCACCCATGGCGAGACGCAGACCGATCTCGCCCGTGCGCTGCCCGGTCGAGAAACTCAACATGCCGTAGATCCCGATCGCCGCGAGCAGGAACGCCAGGCCCGACAGGCTCCCGACGATCTGCATCACGAAGCGCCGTGGGGCGAGCGATTGCGCGACGAGGGAATCGAGCGTCGCCGCGTCGTGCACCACCATCGTCGGGTCGGCCTCCCAGATCCGTGCCTTGAGCGACGAAATGAGGGCGGCTGGCTCGGAAGAGGTCTGCACGACGAACGTCATCGATCCAAATGGCACTTGCGCGAACGGCACGAAGACTTCCGGCCGTGCCTCGCTTTCCAGCCCGTTGTGTCGCAGCCGCCCGACGACCCCGACGATCTCCATGGGCCGCTTCTGTCGCTCCCAGGTCACGGTGATGCGCTGGCCGATGGGGTTCTCACCTGGCCAGACACGCTCCGCCATCAGGTCGTTGATGATGGCAACCGGCGGTGCGTGCGCACTATCGCTGTCAGAGAAGAGACGGCCGTGGCGCAGCGGGATGCGTAGCGCCTCGAAATATTCGCCGGTGGCGACGGCGATGGACGTGATGGGAAGCTGGTCGTCTGGAGGAGCAGGCCGTCCGGCGACACGGAACCCGCGCCGGACGTCGATATCCGCCCGCATGAACGGCATCGCCGAGACAGCGCCGGCGCGAACGACTCCGCGCTGACTGTGAAAACTGTCGACGATCTGGCGGAAGAAGGCGCGCGTCTGCTCCGCGGTCCGGTAGCGTTCGCCGTAGACGAAGACCTGCAACAGCGCAACGTTCGATTTCACGAATCCCGGATCGATACGCGCGACCGTCACGAAGCTTCTGAGGAGCAGGCCCGCCCCGGTCAGCAGCACTACGGCGAGCGTTACCTCGCCGACGATCAATGCCGAGGCCAGACGGCGGCGGTGCACGCTCGCGGTGAGGCCGGTGGCCGTCTCCTTCAATCCATCCTGCACGCCTCCACGCGACAGCTTGATCGCCGGCCAGAGTCCGATGCAGAGCGCGGCGGACACCGTCAAGCCGACCGCAAACAGCATGAGCCGCACGTCGAGCGTGACGTCCGCGAGCTGCGGCACGAATTGAGACGTGTAGCCGACGAAGCCGCGGACGGCGACGTACGCGATCGCCAGTCCGAGTCCACAGGCAATCAGCGCCAGCACGGCGGCTTCGACGATCACCTGGCGCACCAGCCGCCACCGCCGGGCACCAATCGCGACGCGCACCGCGAACTCGCGCTGACGCTCCACACTGCGGGCGATCAGCAGGCTGGCGATGTTGCCGCAGGCGATCAGCAACACCATGAGCACGGCGGCGAAGAGGAGCGTCAGCGGCGCGCGGAGTGGTCCGGCGATCTGCTCGCGCAACGGCTCGATGATGGCCGTCATCGACGCCATGGTCTGCGGTTGCTCTGACGCGAGATGGCGCGAAATCGTGGCCAGGTCGGCCTGTGCCCGTTCGAACGTGACGCCCGGCGCCAGCCGTCCGACGGCGCCCCAGAAACGGCCCGGCCGGTACTGCTGGTCGAAATCGCGAAGGACCTTCGGTGCCCAGAGTTCCTCCACCTGGGCCGCCTGACCGCCGACGGTGTCAGCCTCACGCCGCAGCAGGTCGAGTCGGAACGAGGATGGCAGCACGCCCGCTACCACGAACGGCCGCTCGTCGAGCCTGATCGTTCTGCCGACGATCGACTCGTCGCCACCGAATCGTCGCTGCCACGCCGCATGACTGAGCAGCACGACGTCCGATCGCCCGTCGACATACTCCTCGGCGCGAAACAAGCGGCCGCGCATGGGCCGCACGCCGAGCGCCTCGAAGAAGCCTTCGGTCACGAGCGCCGCATCCAGCTGCACTGGCTCAGGGCCGTCGAAGTAATCGAAGCCGAAGCCTTCGGCGGCGGCGAACGAGGCGAACGATCTCGTGCGGGCGCGCCAGTCGAGAAACGCCGCCGACCCGACGCCGAGCCGTTCGTCGGTCCGCGTCACCTCCGTCTGCCACACCGTCACGACGCGATCCGAGTCCGCGTACGGCAACTCACGCAGCAGCAGTGCGTCGATCGTCGAGAAGACCGTGATCGTCCCACCCAGACCGAGTGCAAGCACGACGACGGCGAGCGCGGACACGACGGGACGTTTCCGGAGCATGCGGACGCCATACCGTGCGTCCTGAACGACATCGAGATCGGCGGTGAACTGCTGACGCAGAAACGCGGCATCTGCCACCGCACCGCTCGAGCGTTTCACCAGATCCGCCTGGCGATCCCATCGCGTCTCGTCACGCCGACGCATCGCGTGCCAGCGATGTCGGATCTCGGCGTCCCATTCACGCGTCCATTGATCCCGTGCCGCACGAGGCACCAGGTGCCGCGCGAGGCCGAGGATGGCCAGGCAGAGTCGAACGACCAGCGGATCCGGAAGTGGCCGGTTCATCGCTCGCCTCGCAACGGTTTCAGCGCGCGCTTGCGGCGCGGGACGATCTCGCTGGCGGCGCGATACCGTGCCTTGCTGTCAGCCAGCAGACGCTCGCCCTCTGCGGTCAGCGCGTAGTAGCGCCGAGGCGGGCGCTGATCTTTCTGTGCCACGTCCTGACTCTCCCACTCGGACGTGACGAGCCCCTCGTTCTCGAACCGACGCAGGATCGGATAGACCGTGCCGCTCGGCAGGTTGGTGGCGTCGATGACGTCGAAGCCGTAGTGATAGCCGCGCGCCAGTGCCTCGAGTACGAGGACGGTCGAGTAGGTGATCTTCATAGGCTATGTAGAGTATTATTTAGGTAGCGTTATACAGTCAAGGGGCGTGAGAGATGAACCCGAGTCGCCGCACGATTGGTCGCATCGCGCGATTCGCGCTCCTGGTCACCTGCGGGTTGCTGCCGACCTGGGCTGCGGCGCAAAGCCCACCGAACGCCACGTCGAGTCACCCGATGACCACGTCGACCAAGACCCCGTGGGGCGATCCCGACCTTCAAGGGACGTGGCCCGGCGGCAGCCTGTTCGCGGTGCCGTTCGAGCGTGCGCCGGAGCTCGGCACGCGCACGACGCTCTCGCACGAGGAAGCGGCGAAGCGGAACGCGGAGATCGATGCGCAGCTCGCGAGCCCGCCGCTGGGCAACTTCTGGCCCGAGCTCGGACATGCTCCTGAGCTGACCTCGCTGATCGTCGAACCGGAGAATGGCCGGCTGCCGCCGATGACCGAGGACGGGGCTCGACGCGCACGGGACTGGCGAGTGAAAGCCGCTGACGGGTACCAGCCCGGCCTCCCTGCCTATCAGGCTACCGGTCCCGGTGACTTGAGACCCTTTGACCGCTGCATTACACGAGGCGTGCTCGGGTCAGCGTTTCCGAATCAATACGGATCCGGCATGCAGATTCATCAGGCGCCGGGAGTCGTGGTGATCCGCTACGAGATGGTTCACGAGGCGCGCGTCATCCCGCTCGACAGGCGGCCACACGTGTCGTGGGTCATCCAGTCGTACATGGGCGATTCGCGAGGCCGGTGGGAAGGCGACACGCTGGTCGTGGAAACCACCAACTTCAACGGACGCACCGGATCGTATGGACGGAACGGGGACGGCAATCCCACGAGCACGGCGCTTCGTCTGGTCGAGCGCTTCCGCCTGCGCGATGCGAACACGCTGCTATACGAAGTGCTCGTCGACGATCCACAGACCTGGGTACGACCCTGGAAGGTCGCGTTTCCGTTGAGCCGCGACGATCGCTACGTCCTCTACGAGTACGCCTGCCACGAAGGCAATTACGCATTGCGGAACATCCTGAGCGCGGCCCGCGCGGCGGAGCGGTAAGGCCGGGTAAAATCGGCCGGCGAGACCGCCGTGCACGAACCCGGAACCGACCTGAATCACTACCGCATCCTGCGACCGCTGGGCGCCGGCGGCATGGGCGAGGTCTACGAGGCCGAAGACACGAAGCTCGGGCGCCGCGTGGCGCTCAAGATTCTTCCCGCAGACGCCAGCACCGATGCGAGCCGCCGAGCGCGCTTCGATCTCGAGGCGCGTGCCGTGGCGGCGCTCAACCATCCCAACATCGTCACGCTCCATTCGGTCGAAGAGGCCGGTCACACGCGATTCCTGACGATGGAGCTGGTCGACGGAGACACCCTCGATCACCTCTTGCCGAAAGCCGGGTTCCCGCTGGCCGACCTCCTGCGATACGCCCATGCGATCGTCGATGCGATGGCGGCGGCACACGAGCGCGGCATCGTGCATCGCGATCTGAAGCCCTCCAACGTGATGGTGACGCGCGACGGCCGGGTGAAGGTGCTCGATTTCGGCGTGGCGAAGCTGGTCGATCTGGCAGTGATGACCGAGACCAACGCCGGCACGATGACCGCGTCGCCGGCCGTGACCGCCTACGGTGCCGTGATCGGCACGCGCCGCTACATGTCGCCCGAGCAGATGCGCGGTGAGCCGGTGGATCACCGGTCGGACATCTTCTCGATCGGGCTCGTGTTGTACGAGATGGCGACGGGCGTGCATCCTCTCTCCGCGGACGAAGGCGAGGCGAGGCGCGTGATCACGCCGGTGAGGCAGGTGCGTTCGGGGATTCCACGAGCGTTCGAACGGCTCGTCGCCGACTGTCTCGAGACGGATCCAGCGCGGCGGCCGCAAACGGCCGTCGAATTACGGGGTCGCCTCGAAGGATTGACCAGGCAACGAGCCGCGCGTCCCGGTCGCGTTCGTCTTGCCATCGGCGTCACCGCCATGGTGCTCGTGCTCGTGGCGGGCGCGCTCTACATGGTGCGGCAGTCCTCCTCGTCGGGCGCCAACGAGAATCCTGGCACGCCAACGTTTTCGCGCGCGACCTACGAAAGGACGGGCATCAAGATCGGGCCGAGCCTCAGCCCGGATGGGCGCGAGCTCCTGTACTCGGCGCAAGCGACCGATCTTCGCTATCACATTTACCTGCGGCGGCTCGATGGATCGGGAATCACCGATCTCAGCACCGGCGCGGCCTGGTCCGATACGTCTCCGTCGTTCTCACCGGACGGCGCGCGGATCGCCTTTGCGTCAACCCGTGAGAGCAGCCAGGGCATCTTCGTGATGACGAAGTCCGGGCAGGACGCGCGGCGTATCGTCAACGGCGCGTTCGATCCATCCTGGACTCCCGATGGACGCGAGCTCGTGTACAGCACCCAGAGCGGCCGCGATGGGGACGCTCGTGAAGAGCCAAGCGAGTTGTGGGCCGTCAACCTCGACACCGGACGCAAGCGGCGCATCGCCGGCGCCGACGCCGTCGATCCGCGTGTGTCGCCGGACGGGCGGTTCGTCGCGTTCTGGGCCGTGCCGGTCGACAGCTCCGGCGCCACGTTCACGGAGCCTGATCGCGACGTCTGGATACAGCCGATGGCGGGTGGTCCCCGCGTGCAGGTGACGAACGGCGAATCGACCGACTGGAATCCGGCATGGTCGGCTGATGGGCGGTTCCTCTTCTTCTCGAGCGACCGCAGCGGCGCGATGAACATCTGGCGAGTCGCCATCGATCAGCAGACCGGTCGGCCCGTCGGCGCTCCGATCGCGATTACCGCACCGTCGTCCTACGTCGGCGACATGAGCGTCGGCAGAGATGGCACCCTGGCGTATACCGCGTTCAACTACGACACGGCCGTCCGCGTGCTGCTGTTCAACCCGGCGACTGGAACGATCGAGGGACCGCCTCGAGACATCATCGCCGGTCAGCGTTCGTGGCTTCATCCGGACGTGTCACCTGACGGCCGGCTGATCACCGTACGATCCTTCCGCGGGCAGGAAGACGTCTGGGTCGTGGGGGTCGATGGCTCAGGACTCCGGCCGGTGACGAATGACGCGGCTCGCGATCGCGGCTCGCGGTGGGCGCCCGACGGCTCGCTGATGTGGTACTCGGCGCGCGGCGGCTCGTATCAGTTCTGGACGATTCGCCCGGACGGCAGCGGCGCGCGGCAACTGACGCACAGCGATCTCGCGCTCAATTATCCGTTGCCGTCACATGACGGCCGGTTCGTCGCCGGCACGAGCCCGAACACGAACGAGCAGTTCATCTTCGATGCGCGCGACTGGACGAAGGCACCTGAACGCCTGCCCTCGTCGCCGGGCAAGGGTCAGACCTACCTTCGGGATTGGTCGCCGGATGACACGCGTCTCGCGGCGGCGGATCTGTCCAACACGCTGTGGGTCTTCGATCGGTCGGCGCGCACATGGGAGCGCGTCGGCAACGGCGCGTACCCCCGATGGTTGCCCGACGGCCGCCGTCTCGTGGCGGTGCTCTCCGGGCGCATGGTCCTCGTCGACACCGCCGCCAAAACCACGCGCGATCTCTATCGCGAGCCGAACCGCTTCATCGCCGCAGTAGCGCTGTCGCCTGACGGGCGATCCGTCTACTACACGAGCGCCGACACACAGTCGGATATCTGGACGATGCGGCTCGCGCGTTGAACCGCGGACGGATGATGTTGTAATGGGGTCGGGAGTCATTTTACGGAACTCGTAAAATGACTCCCGACCCCATTACAGAAAATGCCCAAGCAACTGCCGCCGCAAACCGCGCATGCCCTGAATCCGCCCGCGGACGCCTCGTACGTCTTCTTCGAGAACGTCGCCCAGCATCCGCTCCAGCCAGCCGACCCGTCGCTCAACCTGCGCAACGCCTGGTGGCTGATGGACGCGGCGTTCCTCTCCTACTCGGACGACGCGTCCATCACACGGGAATATCAGAAGATCGCAGACGCGACAGTGAAGTTCTTCGCGGGCCCGCACAGCACGCAGTGCTACGTCGCATCCACGACTGATTGGATCGTGCTCGCGTTTCGAGGCACGCAGGTCGACGACTTCTGGCAGTCGGTGCTCGACTGGACGACTGACGCGCGCTTCGTCCCCATTCTCGATTCCCATGGAGATTGGGTACACGCCGGATTCAAGAGCGCGATCGATGAGGTGTGGCGCGACGTCACCGGTCACATCCGAAGCCTGCAAACCGCCAGGCGTCGCCCGTTCTGGATCTGCGGCCACAGCCTCGGCGCCGCGCTCGCGACGCTCGCGGCCAATCTCTGCTCGGACGATGCGACGCTGGGGTTCAGCGGGCTGTATACGTTCGGCTCGCCCCGCGTCGGCGATCGTCATTTCGGCCGCCGGATCACGCCGCCAGTGGTCTTCAGGGTCCAGCACGACTCCGATCTGGTGACCCACGTACCGCTCGGTCTCGTGTTTCACCACGTCGGCGCCCTGCAGTTCATCGATGGCAGTGGACACCTCCATCCGAACGTCGAGCGGCGCGCGCAGCTGCTGCTTCGCGCGGGCGCGGTGCTGTCTCCGATGGCCGCACACCACCTGTCGGGACTGCTGCACGAGGGCGCGGACGACCTGCCATTGCCCGGCTTCCTTGCCGACCATGCGCCGATCAACTACGCCATCCAGCTGTGGAACTGCTACGAGGCCAGCCTCTAACGTCAGCGGAATCGCCCTATGAATGAATTGATCGAAGTCCAGTTCAAGAGGCAAGACAAGCGTCTGCGCGTCCGTCGTCAGCTGCCCGGCGGCATCGAGTTCGACGAACCCGATCCGCTCGAGCGGACAGTCGGCATCGAGTTCTCGCCGCGCAACGACATCACACGCCTGCGCATGGACAGCGTGCGGCGGATCCAGGGATGGCAGCCCGGAGAGTTCAAGCTCAGTCTCTCGGTCGCCAACGGCTCGATCTTCCTGCGTGGCGTCAACGAGCATGCGCTGCCGGAAGGGCGCTACGGACTTCGCCTGCAAGTCGAGGAAGCGAAGACGCCGAAGTTGCAGACGGCGTCAGTCGATCACGACGGCTCGGCGATCGTGCAGATCAACGTGCAGATGGACGACCGCGCCGTCGCCGTCGATCTGAGCGACGCCGACGACGACATCCTGACGTTGCTGCAACGCTCCATCGTCAACGGCGTGCCGGCGGTCGAATGGCTCGCGGACACCAGCCGACGGCCGACCCGTCAGGCCTGCCTGCTCAACCTGATGGCCTCGCTCCGCACGCGGCCGACCCGGGGCGCGCCGCTCGTCCGCCTGGTGCACCACGTGTTCATGGTGGCCAACGATCGCATTTACGCGAAGGTCGATCGGAAGCTGCTCGACTCGCTGCAAACACTCGCCAACGATCCCAAGCGGCCGTTCTTCGCCGAAGGCACGCCCCATGCCGCGATTCACGGCCGGTTGTTGACGGATATGCCCGAACCTCCCGACGTGAAGGCGCGCTTCACCAGCCTCTTGAGCTTCCGCGCCGAAGGGCGTCCGTCGATGCAGGCCGTGGTCGCGGTGCCACCTGCCGACAGCCCGCACACGTATGCGGAGTTCGACCTCGACCTCGGCAACCCGCTGCAGGACGTCGCCGGCTTCTTCGTGCACATGGGCGAACTGCTCGACGGCAAGCCGACGAATCATCTGGACCTGCGAAAGCCGATCGCCAAGACACCGGCTGCGGAGTTTCTGTACTACACGGTTGCGTAGACTCACGATCGCTCGAGCGCGGCGCGTGCGATCGTGTGAACGATGCACGCGCACCCGATCGCAACCGGGGGCACGATGAGCACGACGAGCGCATGCTCCAGGAAGATCGATCCCGACTGCGGGGCGCCGTTGGCGAGCGGAACGATCAGGGTGATGCCGTAATACGCGCCCAGCGGCAGCGCCGTGCGTCGAAACGCGTGGGCGATCGTGCTCCCGAGCGCGCCGATCATGATGCGGGACTGGTCGGAACGAGGCGGCGATCGAGCCGCTGTGTCAGCTCGTACAACAACACCAGACCGCCGAAGTAGACGAGGATCCCCTCGACGCGGTGGACGTCCTCGGCGCTGAACGCCGGCAGCGCGGCCGGATGTGCCGCGAGCCAAATCGCTGCCGCTATACGCACAGTGTTGACGATCAAGGCGCCGCTATAACCGGCCGCCAGGCTCACACCCAGCACCTTCAGCGCCGCACCAGCCGAATGCACACGATGGAACAGCGCGAACACCAGCATCCCGAACGCCGCGATCATGAAGTTCACGCCCGCGCACGACTTCTCGATCAGGAACAACTGCTCGCGCGAGAAGTAGCCTTCGCCCGGCAGCAGCGTAAACGTCGCGCCGGTGACGACGCCGACGAGATGAGCCGTCGGCGTCAGGATCCAGCGCAGGTCGTCGGCGCGCGCGTCGGAGTAGTGCCGCTTGAGGCCCCAGGCGATGAACGCGGCGACGAGAACGGTCAACAGTTTTGTTTTCACGACGGGCTCCGACCGGCGGGTCTACAGACCCGCCTCTACGACGTCTTCTGCGGCAGTGATCGACTGTCGGAGACGAAGTCGCATCGCCGCCACCGATGAAAGCGCCGCTATCACGATCGCAGCCAGCCAGAGGAGGTCTGGTTCGGGACCGTTGGTGACGCCCACCGCCTGGTCGGATACACCTTGAGGCATCGGCAGCGGCTGATCGACATCCTGGCCGCTCTCGCTGGTGCGCACGATCTCCTGCACTGCCACGAACGACGTGTATCGCGTCAGCAGGCTATACGTCAGTCCGAGCGACGTGATCGCGGCGACCCGGTCTTCGTTTGGCGTACTCGGACCGAAGTCCGACAGCTCGGCGATGCGGGTTCGTGCCCAAAGCTGCCGCAGCGCGGCGTGGCTGGCATCGGCACGCGCCGGCGATACGGCCACCGACGTCTGATACATTCCGCGACCAGTCCTGCCTGTGATCTCGACGGACCCGGCTGCTTCGCCGCGCCACTTACCGAACATCACAATCGGGCGGCTCGCGAACAAGTCCGGCACCTGACCCGGTTCAACGTCGTAGGCATTGAACCCATGAAACTTCACATCGATCCCGGTGAGCACCGGCGTGTCGATGTAACGCCGCAGCCGCGCCGCCGCGCTCTCGGCCTCGTCAGGCTCCGTCACGATGAACGGCTCGCCAAGACCCGCGCGCGCGACACCCTCGATCAGGTATCGGTTCACGCTGCTGCCGATTCCGAACGCAAAGAAGTTCACATCGTCCAAATGACCGCGAACGTAGTCGAAGACGTCAGCTTCAGCCTCGATGTAGCCGTCGGTCACCAGTACGACAGTGCGTGACATCTCGGGCTGGCGGCGGATCGCCACCGCACTCTCGAGGGCCGCCAGCAGTCGCGTGCCCCCGCCGCCGTTCCTCCGTCCGATGAATTCCAACGCGCGCACGAGATTGGGACGCGTCGCGGGAACCGAGACGGGCGACAACGTGTCGGAGCCGTCGGCGAACAGGACGACGTTGAACGTATCCGTCGGGCGAAGCACGTTCGCGAGATCGCCCATCAATTTCTTCGCCGTATTCAGCGGGAAGCCATGCATCGAACCTGAGACGTCCAGCACGAAGATGTACTCGCGCGGCGGCACCTGCTCCGGTTCGACGCTCTGCGGCGGCTCCGCCATCAGCAGGAAGAAGTTCTCGTCGCGGCCCTGATACAACAGCAGTCCGGACGCAATCTCCGTCCCGGCCAGCGAGTACCGGAGGATGAAGTCACGATTGGCTGAGAATCGCTCCGTCTCGGCCAGTGCGATCTCGGCGCGGCCGGCCACGGTCGAACGGACCGTCACCTGATGCGTCGGCGATGCGACGTCGCGCAACGGCACACCCGTCGACACGACACCGGCGAGATGGAACTCACTGCGCGGTGCCTCACCTGCATGCGTGTATAGCGTCCTGACGAACTGGTCCACCGGAGACGCCTCGTTCCGGGTCTTCTCCGAATATCGCGGCCCCACCACCGTCGGGTAGACGAACTCGTACACGCCATCGGTCGGGACGAGCAGCTCGGTGTATTTCAATTCGACGATGACGGTGTCGCCGGGAAGCACGTTGGCGAGCTTCATCGTGAAGACGTTCGGACGACTCTGCTCGAGCAGCGACGCGCTCTTCCCCTCGCGCTTGGCGGCTTCGAATTCCTGGACGGCCCGCTGGCGCTCGCGAATCCTCGCGACGGTGCGCACGTCGCCGACGGTCATCGTCAAACCGTAGACCGCGGCACGCGTCGAGGCCGGAAAGACGTAGCGCGCGTGAATCGGCCGAGTGCCGCGGTTCTCGTAGACCTGCTTGACGGTCACATCGGCAATCACACCGGCGATGGCGACGTCGACGCGGGTGTCTTTCAACGGCAGGCGATCGATCGACGCATCGCCACCTTCGACGAAGAAGTATGGTGAAAGCGTCTTGTCGGCGGGTGCCCGGTCGCCCTGGGCGTGCGCGCCGAGCGGGACCAGCATCACACAGACGGCCGCGAGGATGACGCGAAGTGAGGTTCTCATGGCGATCCTGGAACGTGGAAATTGGAAGTCAGAAGTTGGAGTTGACGCCCGGAGTCCTGGCGCGTTCGGCACACACCGACGCGCCGACGCGCCAGGACTCGCTCGTCTTACCTGCTGCCGGCCCGCTCATCGTCGGCGGTCTCCGGATCCGCGCCGTTGTCCTTCGCGGCCTGCTCAACCTCGAACGGCTCCTCAGGCCCGCCCCTGACCGCCTCGACCCGCGCGAGGTTCTTCTTCGCCTTCGCGTAGTCCGGACTCGCAGTCAATGCATCGCCGTATGCCTTCGCGGCGGCCTTGAAGCGGCCCGTGTGCTCGAGTGCCATGCCGAAGTTGTTGTGAAACTCCGCGACGTCCTTGCGCAACTCCGCGGCCTTGGCCAACAGCGGCAGCGCTTCCTCGGCTCGCTTGGCCTGCAGCAACAGCAGGCCGAGGTTGTTCATCGCCCACACGTCGTGCTCGTTCACCTCGATGGCCGCACGATAGGCCTCGATCGCCTCCTCCGTGTCACCCTTCGCGTGATACGTGCGACCGAGCAGCCGATACACCGCCGCCGAGTCGGGATCGATCTCCGACGCGCGCGTCAGCCGATCGATCGCGTCGTCGTACCGTTTCTGATCGATGAAGAGCCGGCTCTCGTTCATGAGGCTCTTCATGTGAAACGGGTCGATGCTCAGTGCCTGCTCGAACGCCTGCTCCGACCTGGCGTGATCGCCGCTCTTCCACGCGGACAAGCCGAGCATGTAATGCCCCCACGGGTTGTCCGGTCGGCGGACGACGTAGCCCTCGAAGATGGCCGTCGCCTCGCCGTACTTCCTGGCGTGAAATGCCTCTTCGCCGTCAGCGAACGAGCCGCTGATCTTCGGCGCCAGGCTCTCGTCGAATCCTTCACCGTCGGTCTTCAGCACCGTCGCCGCCGCTTTCAGCACCGGTGACGTCTGCGCGGAATCGGGCGATGCCTTCTTCGCCTGCGCCGGCTCGCGCTTCGAACAGCCGACCGCGCCGAACGCCGCGAGGAGCATCACCGCCGTGACATGTCGTATGGGTCTCATCTGCCTTCTCCTGATAGCGACCGCCTGCAGCGGTCAAACGTGTTGCCTCCCTTCAGGGCAAGCGGGCAGCCAGGCAGGGCGTCGAGAGCCGCCGCCGCCAAGTGACGGTGGCCAAATGATTTGTGGAGTTCGACGAAAGCGAAATCGGCGCAGTCGTGTGCCGGCGGACACGAGCCCGGGTGTCCCGCGACACACGGCAAAAGGGTGAAAACGGGCCCTAGTGGTCCCGCTGAGACCCTTTGCTGAGTCCGTGGCGGCGCATGATTTTCAGCAGGCTGGAATGATCGGCCAAGCCGAGGGCTTCGGCCGTCCGCGTGACGTGCCAGTCGTGTTTCTCGAGGGCCGCGACCACGATCTGCCGCTCGGCCTGGGCCTTGAGCGCTTTGAGCGTCCCGGGCGGCGCGGACGCATCACCTGCCTCGTCCCGTTCCTCGCCTCGAATCTCCGGCGGCACGTCCGCTGTGCCGATTGAAGGGCCATCGGAGGCGATCAACATCCGCTCGAGGCAGTTCCGCAGCTCGCGAACGTTGTTCTTGTGCCAGTCGTACGCCGTGAGCAGCGCCACGGCCTCAGGCGCGATCGTCTTCGGGCGGACTCCGAGCTGCACGGCGATCGCGTGCAGCAAGTGATCGACGAGCATGGGGACGTCGGGCGACCGATCGCGCAACGGCGGCACCCGCAACGTGTGAACGTTGAGCCGATAGAACAGATCCTGACGAAAGCGGCCGGCCTCGATCTCGCGCTCGAGATCGCGGTTCGTCGCGGCGACCACACGAGCGGTCACCTGAATCGGCCGGTCGCCGCCAAGGCGCGTGACCTTGCGATCCTCGAGCACGCGAAGCAGCTTGGCCTGCGCCGGCAACGGCAGCTCTCCGATCTCGTCGAGGAACAGCGTGCCACCGGTCGCGTTCTCGAACGCGCCACGCCGAAGACGATCAGCGCCGGTAAAGGCGCCGCGCTCGTGGCCGAACAGCTCGCTTTCCACCAGCTGCTCTGGCAGAGCGGCGCTGTTCACGGCGACGAGCGGCGCTTTCTCTCCAGGACCTCGGCGATGCAGCTCGCGGGCGACGAGCTCCTTCCCGGTCCCGCTCTCACCCACGATCAGCACGCTGCTCGGAATCGGCGCGACGCGGGCGATGGCGTCGCGGAGCGATCGCATTGCCGCGCTCTCGCCGACGAGCGGCGTCTCGCCGTCGAATCGCGATCGCAGCGTGCGCAGCTCGCGGACGAGCCGCCCGCGCGAGACGGCGTTCTCGATTTCCTGCACGACACGTTCGATCGGCTCCGCCTTGTCGACGAACCCGTAGGCGCCGAGCCGTACCGCCTGCACGCAGCGGTCGTAGCTGCCTGTGCCGGTGTACACGATGACCGGCGTGTCGATGCCACGCTGCTGCAGGCGGCGCAGCACCTCGAAGCCGTCGGTCCCCGGCATCTCGAGATCGAGCACCATGCAGTCGATCGGTTCTCGCGCGAGGAGGTCGAGCGCTTCGTCGCCGCCGGCGGCAACGATGGTCTGATACTTTCCGACGCGCTTCAGGTCGTAGGCATACTGCTCGGCCATCGCCGGCACGTCGTCGACCACGAGCACGGACGTGGTCATCGCTGCCCACCTGCCGGAATATCGATGATCATCCGCGTTCCTTTGCCTGGCGTGCTCTCGACGCCGATCGTGCCATGCAGGTCCATCACCAGCCGGCGGACGATCGAAAGGCCCAGACCGGTGCCGCCCTCTTTGGTCGTATAGAAATCGTCAAAGATTCGTTTCGCCTCGTCAGCCGACATCCCACGACCGCTATCGGCCACGGTGATGCGAACCGACGGCAGCTCGTGCTCGCGATTCACCACGGCGGTCGAGACGGTGATGCGCCCCGGCTTCGAGTCCAGGCTGTCGACCGCGTTGGCGATCAGGTTTTCGAGGATACGACGGAACGCGAGCGGATCGCCGACGACGCGAGGCAGATTCGTCAGGTCGGTGCCGACCTCGACGTGCTGGTGTCCCTGCGCGGCACGCACGACGTCGTTGATCAACGCGTTCAGATCGCAATCGCGTCGTTCGACCGGCCGCGACAGCCGCTGGTAACTCGTCGCCAGCGTCTCGAGATAGGCGATGCTCGAATCGACCGTCTGGCGCCGCTCGGCGAACACGACGGGCAGGGCCCCCGGTTCGTCGCGTTCGACCTGCACGAGATGACGCATCACGTTGCGGAGTGGAATCAGCCCGTTCTTGATGTCGTGATTGATCTGCCGAGCCAGCTCGCCGACCGTGGCGCGCCGCTCCGCCTCGCGTACTCGCGCGGTACTGGTGCGGAGACGTGCCGCCAGGTCGCCCAGCAGACGTGACAGCGTGCCGACTTCGTCAGTCCCGGGATCGAACTCCACGTCCAGCCGATCGAGATCGAGCACGGCGGTCTTCTCGGCCAGGGCGGCGAGCCGTCCGCTCATTCGCGACGACACCCAGACCGCGAGCAGCAGCGCGGTGGCGCCGGTGCCCGCTGCCGTCCAGAGAAACCATGTGTCGGCGCTGCGCAGGAGCGTGCGCAGCGGCGTCAGCGACTGCGTGACGTCGAGGCGTGCCTGCACGGTCTGCAATGGCGTTCCGAGCGACCCGCTCTGAACGATCGGCACGTGAAGACCGCCGACCGCGGAATCGTCTCCGGGCGGCTGTGCCGCGGTGGCGAGCGTGCCACCGGGATAGTGCAGCGTTACAACGATCGAGCGATCCCGCGCCAGCCTGGCGAGAAACTCCGCGTCGACCGCCACGCCGCCGACGATGGTGAACATGCGGTCGCTGAGGCGAAACGTCTCTGCTCGAGCCAGCGCGAGAAACTCACGCTCGGGACCGCGGCTCATCACGAACGCAGGGCCGTGCGCGCTGTCCAATGCCGCCGCGAGCCCGGCCTCGATGCGCCCGTGTTCGTTGCGAAAGTGGCCGGAGCTGACGATGCGCCCCTCGGCGTCCTGAATCTGCAGCATCGACAGCCCGGTGAGGCGCATCGCCGTGCCCGCGTAGTCGAGCAAGTAGTCCCGATCCTGTTCGAGGCCGGCAACCGCCCCGGATCTGAAGCGATTGTCGTTCACCAGCGCGCGCTCGAGCGACGCGAGGCGTTCGGCGATTGCCGCACTCTCGCGCGCGAGATCTTCGCCGATGACCTGGACGACGCGATCGACGCGGCGCTGGTATTCCTCTGAGAGGCGCCGGTTCATCTCATACCGAACGCCGAAGGCGAGCAGGCCGATCGGGATCAGGACGACCGCAGCGAACGCGAGCAGCAGGCGACTACGCAGCGACATCGGTCATCTCGCTGCGCCGGCGGGTGCGACCACCAATCCTCCATCCCACTCCGCGGTGACACCCGATCGCCCGCGGCGCACAATCGCGTGCAGTCGGGTGTCGACCAGCGGCACGATCGTCTCGGCATCGACCCATCGGGCCGCGTCTACCAGCACCTTGAGCTCGCGGCATGGATCGATCGGTTGACTGTCGAGCGCGATCACGTATCCCGCATCGCTGCCCAATCGATGTGCCAGCGCCAGCGCCTCACCGGTCAGACCCGTTGCCCGCTGATACGTACGCCGGGGACGGTCTGGCAGCAGCGCGTCGAGGAACGCCGTCGCGCCTGGGCTCGACGCACGAACCAGGCCGACGAAACGCTCGGCGAGATCACGGGCGACGCTGTCGTTGGCGTCGTAGACGATGCGCGGTGTGGGCGGCGATTGGTTTCGGGGTGGCGTCGCAGCCACCTCGCACTCCGTCCGCATCTGCCACCAGAACGGACCTCGGGCTCCACGCGCCTCTCCCCGCACCGCATCGTCGGCCAGCACCTGACGCTGGTCGTCGGACAACATCGGCGACGAGCGCGCCCGCCCGGGTGAGAGCAGCGCGTGCGTTCGCTGCCAGGCCAGCGGCACTGATTGGAACGACGGCAGCGTGGCGGCGTAGTCGAGTGCGGCGGGGTTGCGTGTCAGCAGGAGGTCGACACCGCGATCGAGCAGGTCGCGCGGGTCGCCGGGCGCGACCAGGAACCGAATGGCGTCGACGCCGTCGCGAGTGATGGTGATGCGGGTCGCCGTATCACCGTCGGGGGCGATTCGACTGGATCGGGTCCCGAGCGGCCAAAGCGAATCGGCCGCTGATCTGGCGATGGCGAGGTCGGGATGCGCGAGAGCAAGTGGCACGTCGACGCGCGGACTTTGCAAGCGAATTGCCAGACCTCGCTCACCGGAGAGGGCAACGGATTGGACGAGGCCACTCACCTCCGGTCGTAGTGTCTCCCCTACGCCGTCGCGGGTCCAACTCGCTCGCACATCGGTCGATGTGACCGGCGTGCCGTCGGCAAAGCGGGCGTCCTCACGCAGCGTGACGATCCAGGTTCGCCCGTCCGCGTCGAGCCGCCACGACTCGGCAAGTCCAGGAACCACACGACCCATGCAGTCGGCGCGGACCAGCGTCTCGTAGAGTTGACGGAACAGCAGCCGTTCGCCTTCGTTGGTCGGGCGCGGGGCGTGTGTGGGGTCGATCCGATCCGTGAGCCCGACGGTCGCGATCGAGTCGCCCCTCGACTCGGCTCGCGGCAGGCTCGACGGCGCGATCAGCGCACATTCGTCGGCAGATGTCTCGGGAACGCGCTCCGAAGGCGACGGCTTAGGAGCCTCCGGCGTAACGGGTGGCGCACTCGGAGAAGGTGGCGGCTGGTCGGGCTGAGGAGATGCCGGCACTCCAGCAGCACCCGCACGTGAGCCGCACGCGCACGTCATCTGCACGCAGATGACGACTACGACCGCGGCCAAAAATCGACCGATCACCGTCACGTCTGTCGGTCATGATAGCTGTGTCGCGGCCTTTGCATTCGAGTGGCCGCTCTTGTCCTTAGGCCTTGGTGCTTGGTTCTTGGCCCGTACCTGGTCCTTGGTCCGTCCTCGGTCCCCAGTCCTTGGTCCCAAGCGGAATGTTGCGGTGTGGACCTGGGTCTATGGACCAGGGACGGACCATGGACCAAGAACGGACCAAGAACCAAGAACGAAGGCCCAAGGACTACGAGGCGCTAGCGTCACTGGCAGCTACTGCCCTTGCGCTCTCCGCGGACCCATGCGGCCAGCATCTGCCACTCGGGGTCGTCGCGGGTCTGCCAGCGTCGAACTCCGTTGTGCGCGTACGAGCCGCCGCCATCCGGATGCAGCGGCTTCAAGAGAAAGCGGCTCTGCACGGGATTCCCCGCGACGATCAGCCGCGAGATCACGCGGAATGCCTGCCGCGCCTCTTCTTCGTTCCAGGTGCTGCGCCCCTCACCAGGGACGGGCGCAAAGCCAATGAGCCCGCCGCCGTGACAGTTGCTGCACTTGATGTGCCCCTCGCGCGGCGTGTTGAACACGTTCTGAACACAGGCACGGAAGAACTCGAAGTCCACCGGAGGAGCCGCCTTCGGCACATAACGGTCAGCTGGCAAACTTCGGATCCATTTCAGAACAGTCTGGTACTCGGGATCCTCGCGGGAGCTCCAGTACGTTCCGCCCGTGTGTCCCAGTCCACCTGCTTTCGGCTCGAGCGGCTTGAGCAGCAGCCAGCTGTTCTCGGGAGTCTTTGTGTTCAACAACTGCGTGATCATCGCGAAGTTCTGCTGCGACTGGGCCGCCGTCCAGCCCGCGTCACTCGCCGGCGTCTCGAGATCGAAGCGCACGCTCGTCTGCCACGTGTGACACATCACGCACGCGGCATAGCCCGGCATCGTGCCGCCGCGATCGCGCATGAAGATCGGTTCGATGGTCTTGCGAAACGACTCGACATCGGCCGGACGATGGGCCGTGGACGCGCCCGCAGCGGGCGCTGTCTGCGCCGCCATCGGTGCGGCTGACGAGAACACCACGCACGCGACACCCACGAGCATGGTGCCCGCACTGATCGCCCACGCCGTCCACGTCTGCCGTCGCGGCCGGTCTTCAATCCGCGCGCGCATGACGGCTACTCCCCGCCGCTGCGACGGGCCGTGCTCGCCGCCGGTGTGTCGTTGACGCGCGCGAGCGGCAGGATCGCCGTGCTGATGCGCGCCGGCCTGGCGCCGGTCTTGATCTTGGCGACGATCGCCAGCTTCTTGAGATCAACCGCCAGCGTGTGATCGGAACCGGAGACCGCCACATACATGTATTTGCTGTCGGGCGTCGGCGTCATCCAGTTGGCCGTGGGGCCGACTTCGACCGCGCCGATGTACTTCAGATCCGGCAGCGTCCACCCGTAGATCCGGCTGTCGAGACGGCTCGAGGCCCACAGCGACGAGCGATCCGGCAACACCTCGAGACCGTGCATGTCGCCCGCCTGAATCCCATCGGCATTCTGCTTCCACAGCGGCAGCTTCGGCGGCCACAGCATGTCCACGACCTGGTGCTTGTTCCAGTCGATCACCCAGACCGCATTGATGCCGGTCGCCTGGGCGAACATCCGTTTGACGGAACCGTCGGCGTTGGCCTCGAACGCCATCGGCCGGACCTCGTGGGTACTGCGGCCGTACTGCGTGTAGCCGGTCAGCGGCATCCCCCAGACGACCTTGTCCGTCACCGGATCGATCACCTGAATCGTCGGATCGCCTGGCTCGGGATCCTCGTTGAGACCTGCGACAACGAATTTGTCGTCCGGCGTCACGTAGGTGTTGTGGACGGGCGCGAACACCGGAATGCTCCGAATCACCTTGTTCGTCGCGATGTCGATCACGTCGACGACCGCGGCGCCTTCTTTCACCTGCGTGAAGCCGGGCCCCACGACCTTGGTCGACCGCACTGAAATCGCCGCGTAGATCTTCCGGTGCTTCTTGTTGACGACGATCTTGTTCGGCCGTCCCGACAGCGGGATCTGCGTAACCGGCTGCAGCGTCTTCGTGTCGAACACGTCAACGGTGGACTGCTGTTCGTTCGAGCAGTAGTAGTAGAGGCCGTCGGGATGTGTCGTCAGGTTGTGCGCGTGCGGACATCCCTTGATCACGCCGGTCACACGCTGCGTGGCGGGGTCGATGATGTGGTGGATGTTTCCGGCGTTGTTGCTTTGAAGAATCCGAACAGCCACGCCGTTATACGAATCGAGGCGCGGCACGCCCTGGGCGGTCACGGTCGCCACTACGCACGCGGCACCGACGACGATCGACAGGGCTCGTAACAACGATGAGGACGTCATCATAGACCTCCATCTCGCAATCCTGAGGCTTCCGGCGGCCTGACAATAGCATGGAACGTGAGCCGTCCGGCCTTCGCGTTCGCCCGGGGCAATCAGCAGGAAACGCGACTACTCCGCGGCAAGCGCCTGTGTCGCCTGGATGCGCGTGGCGCGTCGTGACGGCACGTAGCAGGCGCCGGCGGCAACCGCCGCCAGCAGGAGCGCCGCGCCGGCGAATGTGAGCGGGTCGATCGGCGCGACTTCGTACAGCATCGTTCGCAGATATCTCGTCGCGAGTGCAGCGCCGGTCAAGCCCAACGCCAGTCCCGCTCCCGTCCAGGCAAGCCCATCGCCGACGATCAATCGGTGTACGTCGGCCCGCGTCGCGCCAAGGGCGACACGAATGCCGATCTCGCGCGTGCGTCGCGCCGTCGTATAGGCCACGACACCATAAATCCCGACCGTCGCGAGCGTGAGCGCCAGCGCGGCGAAGCCGGCCAGCATCACGAGGAGAAAACGGGTCGCCGCCGTGTCGTCCTCCACATAGTCGCGCATGGGTCGTATGGCGTAGACGGGCCGGTTGCCGCCGAGCGACTCGAGCTCGCGTCGCGCAGCCGTGGCAATCTGCAGCGGATCGCCGGCGACCTTGATGACGACGCCGAGATCGAACATCGCCAGGCGATGATACGGAAGGTAGACCTGCGGCGGTCCCTCGTCCCGCACGGTGGTGGCCCGGACGTGGGCGACGACCCCAATCACGTCCGCGAGGCCGGTATCACGTCCAGCGCGCAGCACGCGCACACGACGGCCGAGGGCGCGTCCATCGGGCCAGGCTCGGCGCGCGAATTGTTCGTCGACCACCACGACCGCACGCTGTTGATCGATATCGACGTCTTGGAAATCTCTGCCAGCGATCCTCCGGATGCCCATCGTGGTGAAGTATCCGGGAAGCGTCGTGTGAAGCGCCGCCAACGTCGGCTCCGTCGCCCCTTCTGCGACGACCCGTTCGGCCAGGGATCGGCCCGCGAGCGGAAGTGGATACACCGCGCCAACGGACTGCACTCCGGGAAGCGTGCGCAGCCGATCGACGGCGGATCGGTAGAACTGCCACCGCCGCTCGACGTCCACGAACGCTCGCGCCTGAATTTCTGCGCCCAGCGTGAGCACACCCGAGGACTGGAATCCGTTCTCGACCGATGCCAGCGCCACCATCGTCCGGATCATCAGGCCAGCGCCGACGAGCAGCACGACCGAAACCGCGACCTCGCCGACGATGAGCGCGGTGCGAATACGCCGCGTCGGCGCGCGATCGCCGCGTTCGCCCGTTCTCAGCGCATCGGCGAGACCGTGCGTGCCCAGCATCGCCGGCCCGAGGCTGGAGAGTACCGATGCGGTCACCGTAAGGACGATCGCAAACAGCAGCGAGCGTTCGTCGAGGGAGACGTCGACGGGAGGGAGCGCCGCAGGACGCAGCCAGTTGACCACGCTCTCGGTCCACTGCGCGATCAACACGCCGACCACGCCACCCGCCATACCGAGCACGAGGCCCTCGGTGACGAGCTGCCGCATCAGCCGGCCTCGTCCCGCGCCGACGGCACCGCGGACGGCCATCTCGCGCGCGCGCATCGTTGCCCGCGCAAACAGCAGGTTCGCCACGTTGGCGCACGCGATCAGCAGCACGCACGCGACCGTTCCCATCAGCGCCAGCAGCATCGGACGCGCCTGACTGGCCATGTCGCGCTTCAACGAATCGACGCGGAGGCGCAACGGTGCCTGCGCGTAGGCATCCGGGTACCGTCGCGTGAGCCGGTCCGACAGCAGCGCGATCTCGGCACGCGCCTGATCGACGGTCACGCGAGGCGCCAGCCTGGCCAGGACCGTATGGCTGCGTGTGCGACGATCGGTGCCGACCTCCGCTGACAGCCACACATCGATTTGCGATGGGATGTTCGTATCGGGCCCGAGCAGCAGTTGAAAGCCGCGCGGCATCACACCGACGATCGCCACCGGGAGGTTGTTGACCTCAATACGTCGGCCGATGATTGAGGGATCGCTGCCGAACCGCCGGCGCCACAACTCGTCGCTGATCACGACGCCCAGAATAGCGTCCGCTGTCGTATCGAGCCGCGCGTCGAGCAAGCGTCCCAGTTGCGGGTGCACACCGAGCATCGGCAACAGCCCGTCGCTGACGTTGGCGGTCCTCACCCGCTCCATGCCCAGGTCGCCGGCCGTGCTCGTCAAGCTTCCACCCACCGCCACGATCGTGGCCACGCGATCGAAGAGGCCGCTGGCGTCGCGCAGGTCCTGCGTCTCTGCGCCTGACAGAAACGGCTGCGGCCGGCCGTCATGGTCGTCGGCACGCAGCACGGTCAGCCGTTCGGCGCCGGCGTATGGAAGCGGTTCGAGCAGCACCGCGTTGACGACGGCGAAGAGCGCGGTCGTCACGCCGATGCCGAGTGCCAGCGTCACGACGGCGACGGTGGCGAAGAGCGGCGTGCGGCGGAACGTGCGAACGGCAAGACGCACGTCGCGCAGCAAATCGTGAAGCACAGACACGTGCCCTCCTGCGGGCTGGGCGGCCGGGCGCTCCGAAGGTCAAAGACTGTGCCAGGACGGGTGAGTCGTCAATCGACCGCAAGGCGCGGAATTCGGAGTCCTCGCCGCGCCGGCTTCACGCCTGATGTTCGGGAGCGGGACCATGGGCGTCCACCTCCGGTCGCTGAGTGCCGGTCATCGTGGGGCTCACCTTCCCGCCGCCGGTCGGCGTAGGCCGGCAGGCGAGCGTCTACCGCAAGTCGCTCTCTGGATTGAGGTTGGCAGGCCTCCGACCAGCCCCATCCGACTGTGACACGGGCGACGGCTGGCCGAGGGCGCGGGCCTCGGCGCCTAGGATCGCCCCTCCCGTGCAGCGCGATCCTTGTCGGGCCGATAGAAGATGCGCAGACTGTTCCGCGACTTCGTCACGGTGCATGAACATTCTTTACGTCGGAAGCGAACGGAACGACGCGCAGGCCGTTAGTACGGCCTTGCGGGATATCCACCGCGATCTCACGGTCTCGTGGGCGCCGCGCGTTGAAGACGCGGCCACGTGGCTGCGTGAGCATGGCGACGTCGTCGCGCTGATCGTCGACGCGCAGGCCAACGGCGGCGACTTGGAGCCGATCGTCGAGCATCGGCGCGCGCTCGCTCCGCGCCCCACACTCATCGTCGTCTTGCCGGCGGGAGCCGAGCTGGCCTTCGATTCGCTGCACCCCGAGGTCGACGACTGCTTTCCGAAGGGGAACTCATTCGCGCGCGATCTGTCAGCGGCTGTGAAGCGCGCCGTCGGCACGCATGCCCCGCCGCCGCCGTCGCGCAAGGGCCGTCAGGCGACTGAGAGCGGCGCCAACGCACAACTGGAAGCCGCGGTCGAACGCGAACGCGCCTCCCGAGGCGAATTCGAGCGGAAACTGGCCGACGCGACGACGACGCTCGAAGAGACCGAGGCGCGTCACCGGAAGGCGCTCGCCAAGGCGGAGAAGCAGCTCGCCGATCAGCAGACACATCACTCGGAGCTGGACGCCGCGCTCGCGCGCGAGCGCGACGCACGAGTCGAGTTCGAGCGGAAGCTCGCCGACGCGACCAAGTCTGTCGAACAGTCGGAGGCACGTCATCGCCAGGCGATCGCCAAAGCCGAGAAGCAACTCGCCGATCAGAAGACGCAGCACTCGGAGCTGGATGCCGCGCTCGCGCGCGAGCGCGCCGCGCGAGGCGAGCTCGAACAGAAACTCGGCGACGCCACCGTGGCGCTCGAACGAGCGGAGGTGCGTCACCGCCAGGCAATCGCCGAAGCCGCGAAGCACCTCGCCGACGAGAAGAAGCACCACTCTGAGCTGGACGCCGGACACACACGCGAACGTGCGGCGCGCGGCGAGCTCGAACAGAAACTCGCCGACGCAACCGCGGCGCTCGGTCAGACCGAGGCGCGTCATCGCCAGGCGATCGCGAAAACCGAGCAGCAACTTGCCGATCGCGAAAGGCAACGCGCTGAGCTGGACGCCGTGCTCACGCGCGAACGTGCGGCGCGAGGCGAGCTCGAACAGCAACTCGCCGAGGCGACGCGGGCGCTCGGACAAATCGAGTCGCGTCACCAGCAGGCGCTCGCCGAGGCCAAGACGCAGATCGCGGACCGGGAGAAACACGACTCGGAGCTGGACGCGGTGGTCACGCGCGAACGCGTCGCGCGAGGCGAGCTCGAACAGCAACTCGCCGACGCAATCGTGGCGCTCGGACAAACCGAGGCGCGTCACCAGCAGGAGATCACCGAGGCCAAGACGCAGATCGCAGGCCAGGAGAAACAACAGTCGGAACTGGACGCCGAACGTGCGACGCGACGCGAGCTCGAGCAGCAACTCGCCGAGGCGACACGGGCGCTCGGACACGCCGAAGCGCGTTACCGTCACGCGATCGCCGAGGGCGACAAGCGACTCGCCGAGCAGAAGCGACAGCACGCTGAGCTGGACGATGCGCGGACGCGCGAACGTGCCACACACGGAGAGCTCGAACAGCAACTCGCCGCCGCGACCACCGCGCTCGAACAGGCCGAGGCGCGTCACCAGCAGGCGATCGCCGAGGCCAAGAAACAGCTCGCCGACCACCAGACCCAACACGACATCGCCATGGCCCGCGCCGCCGCAACCTGGGACATGGTCGACGAGCAGCTGCGGACGGCGGCGCTCGAAGTCGAACGCTCGCGGCAGAGCCACGCCCTTGCCGCCGCTGACGTCGAGCGTCTCGCGCGGCGGGAATCCGAGCTGCTCGCACAACTCGCTGACGACGCCTCCGCACGGGGAGTGCTCGAGCGTCGCCTGTCGGAGGCCGATACCGCGGTGCACGCGGCGAACGAGCGTGTCGAGCAGGCACGTCTCGCCGCGGCCGAACAGTTGACGCAGCGCGAGCGCGAGCTCGAGGCACGGATTACCGAGGCACTGGACGAACGCCGCCGCATCGAGGACCGGCTTCGAGACGCTGAACACGCGCGGACCGGGGCAGAACAGCAGCACGCGCAGACGCTGGCGGACGTCACGACCCAGAGGCGCGAGCTCGAAGACGCCCTGCAGCTGGCGCGACAAGTCCTTTCAGCAAAAGCGTCCGAGGTCGAGCGTCTGGCCCAGCGCGAGGCGGACCTGTCCGCGGCGCTCGCCGAGCTCACCTCGACCCGCGGCGAACTCGAGGGGCGCCTCGCCGCGACCGAGGCGGCGTTCGAGGATGCCGCCGCGCGCGCCACCCGCGACCGCCTCGTGGCGAGCAAGAAGGCGGCCGAGCGTGAGGCGGACCTCGAGGCACGATTCCAGCAGGAACGAAGTGCGCGTACGGTTGCGGAGCAGACCCTTGCGGCGGCGGAAGCCTCATCGCGAGAGGCACAGCGCGTCCACGAGAACGCGCTCACGGCCAAGGCGAGCGAGGTTGTCGAGGTCGGGACTGCCCTCGATCAGGCCCGCCGCGAGCATCAGGCGGCCGTTGCTGACGTGGCTCAGCTGGTGCAGCGCGAAGCGCAACTCACCTCTCGACTGGCAGAAGCCGATGCTGCACGTCAGTCGCTCGAACATCAACTCGCCGAGGCCACCGCCGCACTCGAGCGCGCCGCGCAGCGCGAATCCACGCTCGATGATCAGTTGCGGCAGGAACACGGCGCGCGCACATCGGCCGAACAGGCGCTCGGCACGACGACGACGTCGCTGCACGAGGAGCAGCAGCGGCATCAGACGGCCATCGCGGCCGCGGCCAAGGAGCGCACGGAGCGTCAGGCACAAGTCGACCGTGAACTGGCGGAGCTGACCGCCGATCGCGATCGGCTCGCGCAGCGCCTGAACGAGTCCGATGCCGCACGTCAGTCGCGCGAGCATCAACTCGCCGAGGCGACCGCCGCACTCGAGCGCGCCGCGCAGCGCGAATCCGCGCTCGACGATCAGTTGCGGCAGGAACACGGCGCGCGCACGTCGGCCGAACAGGCGCTCGGCACGACGACGACATCGCTGCACGAGGAGCAGCAGCGGCATCAGACGGCCATCGCCGCCGCGGCCAAGGAGCGCACCCAGCGTCAGGCACAGTTCGACCGTGAACTGGCGGACCTCACCGCCGATCGCGACCAGTTCGCACAACGCCTCAACGCGTCCGAGACCGCACTCGCCCAGCTCCGGCGCGACCATGACGCGTCCGTCGCCGATGTCGAACGCCTCACCAGCCACGGAGCCGAGCTGACGTCTCGACTCGCGGACACCAACGAGGCGCGTCAGTCGGTCGAGCAGCAACTCGCCGACGCGAACGCCGCACTCGAGCGCGCCGCGCAACGCGAATCCACGCTCGACGATCAGCTGCGGCAGGAACACGGCGCGCGCACGTCGGCCGAACAGGCGCTTGCCACGACCACGACGTCGCTGCGCGAGGAGCAGCGGCAGCATCAGTCGGCTATCGCGGCCGCGGCCACAGATCGCACCGAGCGTCAAGCACAGTTCGACCGTGCATTGGCAGAGCTCACCGCCGATCGCGATCGTCTCGCGCAACGCCTGAACACATCCGAGGCCGCACTCGAGCAGCTTCGTCGTGACCATCAGACGGCCCTCGCGAACGTCGAACGGCTCACCACCCGCGAAGCCGAGCTCGGCTCGACACTCGCCGACCTCCGGGATGTTCGCCACACGCTCGAACAGCGGCTCGCCGACACCGCACGCGCCCTGACCGAGGCTGAGCAACACGCCGAGAGCGAACGCACGTCGGCCGAAGCACGTGAGTCGGATCTCGACACTCGCCTGACAGCGGAGACTGCCGCGCGCACGACGCTCGAGCACACGGTCGCTGAGCGTGACGCCGCGCTGCGAGCGGCCGAGCAGCAACACAAAGACGCGCTCGCCGCCGCCGCGAACGAGCTGGCGCAGCGCACTGCGCAGTTCGATCGCGAGCGATCCGACCTCGTCTCCGATCGCGATCGCCTGGCACAGCGCTTGACCGAAACCGAGACCGCGCTCGACCAGACGCGCCGCGACCATCAGTCGGCGAGCGCCGAGGTCAAACGGCTGCTACGACGCGAGACGGAGCTCACATCGCAGCTCGCGGACGCGCAGACGACGCATGACGCACTCGTCAAACAGTTGAGTGACGTCGAGGGCGCGTTGGCCGAGTCGCAGGCCGGAGCCGAACGCGACCGCACCGTCGCCGCCGAGCGGCACGCGCAACTGGACGCTCGTCTCACACAGGAGCTTGCGGCGCGAACCGCGCTCGACCAGACGCTCGCCGACACGCGCGCGGCCGCCGAGGACGCGGCACGCTCGCATCAGACCGAGGTGGACACTCTTCGTGCGGACGCGCACGAGCAGCACACGCGCTTCGAGGTGCAATTGGCCCAGGAGCGGCTCGAACACGAGACGCGCGTCGCCGAACTCGACGAGGCCCAGCGGAAGCTCGCGCTCGAACGCGAGGGGCTGCAGCAGTCGCTGCTGACGCTCCAAGAGCAGTCCGCTCGTCTCGAGCGCGATCTCGATGTCGCGAAGAAGCGGCAGGAGGTCCTGCAAGGCGAGGCCAACCAGGTGCCGGGCCTGCAGCAGCAGCTCGCCGACGCCCAAGCGGAGAGCCATCGTCTCTTCGAGCAGGCGACCGTGGCGATGTTCCGATGCACCCGCGACGGCGCGCTCACGACTGCCAATCGCGCGTGTGCGACCCTGATCGGACGCCGAATGTTCGACGAACTGAGCGGTCCGCACTTTGCGGCGACGGTGTTCGAGTCGCCGAACGTGCTGCCGTTCCTCATCGACAGCTGCCTCGGCACCCGCACCAGGGAATTGGTGGAAACGAGCTGGCGGCGTAAGGACGGCGCACGCCTGTTCGTCCGGCTGTCAGCGCGCATGATGGGCGATCTCATCGAGGTCGTCGTCGAAGACCAGACGCGTCTTCGCGTGCTGCAGGAGCGCCTCGCTCAGGCCCAGCGGATGGAGGCCGTCGGGCGGTTCGCCTCCGAAGTGGCGGACACGTGCGGCAACCTTCTCAGCGACATCCATGAGAACGGACAAGAGTGGCTGGCGAAACTCGATGGTGGCATCGACGCGCGCCAGCGCGGCGAACGCATGTTCGAAGAAGTCAGACGAGCGGCCGGCCTGCTGAAACAGCTCGAAGCCGTTGGCGAGGAGCAGGCTCGGACCCCGATGCTCGTGGATCTGAATACGGTGATCCGGGATCTCGAGCCGGTGCTGAAGCGCGTCGCCGGCGGCGACGTGGACATTCAACTCCGCGATACCGCCTCGCCGCTGAACGTCGACGTCGGCGCCGATCGCGTCGAACGGCTGCTCGTGAACGTCGCCGGCATCGGCCGCGGGCGGATGCCATCCGGCGGCGTGCTCAAAATCGAGCTCGGCACCAGTGTCGTGGATCGGCACTTCGCGGCGAAGCACCCCAATGTCCGGCTCGGCCTGCACGCGCTGATCACCGTCACCGAGGTACGGCGCACAGACAAGGGCACCAGCGCGCCACGAGATCGGGAACGCGCCACCCCGAACGGCCCCCAGGCCAAACCCGCACCTCGCGCCGGCCTCGACTTCGGCACGCTGCACGAGCTCGTCAGCGACTGCGGCGGGCACCTCTGGATGCAGTTGCAGGGACGCGGCGAGATGGTGGCGAAGATTCGTCTGCCACTCTCGATCGCGCCCGATCAGCCCCTCGCCCGCACACCAGCGACTCGCCCTCCGCGCGAGCGGCTGGTCAGTCGCCTCTTCCACTCTTGATTTACGGCAGTACCTGCTTCAGCCAGTCGCAGGGCCAGAAAGTTGCACACAACCCACCGTCGTCGCCGATGCGATGCCGTGGTGTATTGGCTTTGAACGCAACAGCGCTCCGCCGGCGACCGAGGAGGTGTCTATGAAAGCTGTGGTCTACCACGGCGTTGGAGACATTCGACTGGACGAGGTGCCGGAGCCGAAGATCAAGGAACCAACCGACGCGCTCGTCCGGCTGACAGCGAGTGCAATCTGCGGGACGGATCTTCATTTCGTGCGGGGCACCATCTCGGGCATAAAGTCGGGAACGATCCTGGGCCACGAAGGTGTCGGCATCGTCGAAGACGTGGGCAAGGCCGTTCGCAACTTCAGACCCGGTGATCGCGTCGTCATTCCGTCGAGCATCAGCTGCGGTAATTGTTCGTATTGCCGCGCCGGCTATTACGCGCAGTGCGACACAGCGAACCCAAATGGTCCTCAGGCGGGCACGGCGTTCTTCGGTGGTCCGCAGGACGCGGGTGCGATTCAGGGGCTTCAGGCCGAGACCGCACGGGTGCCCTTCGCCAACGTCGGACTCGTCAAGCTGCCCGAAGAAGTCTCCGACGACGAGGCCATCGCCCTCTCCGACATCTTTCCGACGGGATACTTCGGCGCCGAGCTCGCCGAGATCGAGCCGGGCCGTTCGGTTGCCGTCTTCGGCGCCGGGCCGGTCGGACAGTTCGCGATCGCGAGCGCCAAGCTGTTCGGCGCCGGCCGCATCTTCGCGATCGATGCGATCGAATCGCGGCTCGACATGGCTCGCGAACAGGGGGCCGAGGCGATCAACTTCGAGCAAGACGATCCGGTCGAAGCGCTTCGAGAGCTGACCGGCGGGATCGGTGTCGATCGCGCGATCGACGCAGTGGGCACCGACGCCAACGCGCCGACGCGCGGACCCGGATCGAATCAATCGAAGGCGCAGAAGAAGCAGTTCGCGGAAGAGGTCAAAGAAATCGCTCCGAACGCGAAGCCCAAAGGCGACAACTGGCACCCGGGCAACGCACCATCACAGGCGCTGGCATGGGCGGTGGAAACACTCGCCAAGGCAGGCACGCTGTCGATCATCGGCGTCTACGACGTGACGACGCGCTACTTCCCCATCGGCAAGGCGGTGAACAAGAACCTGACGATACGGATGGGCAATTGCCATCATCGCCGCTACCTGCCCCGTCTGCTCGATCTGGTCCGCACGGGGGCCGTCGATCCGTTGGCGATCCTCACGCAGGCCGAGCCGCTGACCGCGGCCCTCGATGCCTACAAAGCGTTCGACACGCGGCAGCCTGGTTGGATCAAAATCAAGTTGGAACCGGTCGCTGTCGAAGTTTGAACTGGTCCTTGGTCCTTGGTGCTTCGGTCTTGGTCCGTTCTTGGTCCTTCGTCCTATGGTCCGACGGCCGTCGGCTTGTGGACTTGATCCGTTTTCGTGGACACCTTCGAAGGCGCACAATGCGCCAAGGAGTCCACGATGGCTCGACGCCGACGACGGAGCTTCAGCCCGGAGTTTAAAGCGGAGGCGGTTCGGCTGGTGCAATCCAGTGACGCCCCGATCACGACGATCGCGCAGCAGCTAGGCCTTGGGAAAGGGACACTCTGTCGGTGGGTGGAGGCGGCGCGGCCGGCGCCGCGCGAGCCGTTGACCGACGATGAGCGCAGTGAGTTGACGCGGTTACGTCGCGAAAATCTGCAGTTGAAGATGGAGCGCGACATCCTAAAAAAAGCCACGGCCTTCTTCGCCCGGCAGAGCGAGTGACCTTCGCGTTTATCGCGACGGAGAAGGCCGCCTATCCGATGCGCGTGTTATGCCGGACGCTCGGCGTGAGCGCGAGCGGGTTTTATGCCTGGCATGCCCGGCCCGCGCCGTCGACGCGGGCCCGTGAGGACGCCGTGTTGCGGGGCTACCTGCGCGGGGCGCACGGCGCGAGTCGGGGCGCGTATGGCAGTCCCCGCCTGCAGCAGGCGCTACACCAGGCGGGCCACCCAGTCGGGCGCAACCGGGTGATTCGGCTGATGCGGCTCGACGGATTGCGGGGCCGTCCGCGGCGCCGCTTTCGCGTCACGACTGTGGCCGACCCGATAGCGCAGCCCGCGGCGAATCTGTTGGCCCGCGGCTTTACCGTGGCGGCGCCCAATCGGGTGTGGGCAGCTGACATCACCGCGATTCCCACCCGGGACGGCTGGCTCTATCTCGCGGTGCTCCTCGACCTCTGGTCACGGCGGGTGGTGGGATGGGCGCTGCGGCCGACGCTCGAGACCAATCTCGTTTGCGCCGCGCTGCAGCTCGCCGTGGCGCGCCGGGCGTGGCGACGCGGATTACTGCACCACTCAGATCGCGGCGCCCAATACACGAGTGATCGCTATCAGGCGCTGCTGCGCACCTACGGCTTCGCCTGTAGCATGAGTCGCCCCGGCAATTGTTACGACAATGCGCCCGTCGAGAGCTTCTTTCGTTCGCTCAAAACTGAGCTCGGGCTGCCAACGCAGGTGACGTACCGGCAGGCGACCACCGCCATCGCTGATTACATCGAACGTTTCTACAACCGTGAGCGCTTGCACTCGACACTGCATTATCAAAGCCCTGCCACCTTCGAGATGACCTGGAAGGCGGCGGTATGATGCACTCCAACCCGTCCACGAAACCGGATCAAGATCATGGAACTAATACTTTGTGGACCAAGGACCACGGCACCAAGGACGGACTACGGACTTAGGACGGACCAAGAACCAACGACTAAGAACCAGGGACCAGCAGCGCGCCGATGTCGATCAGGCGCGTTCATCACTCGGTCCTGGCGCGCACCTGTTCGCACGCCTCCATCAACTCCTCGTCCGAGTGGTGCACCGAGAGATCGGCGGCTCGCCTGAGCAGATCGTCGACATCCTCCCGATCGCCCTTGGCGGCGTGCAGACGGGCGAGTCGCTGCAGCATCCATCCCTCGCCCCGCCCGTCCCCGATCTCCACTCGCAGACGCAGCGACCGTTCGTACCAATCCAGGGCCTCGTCAGGCTGACCGTCGTCCCAGCAGATGTCCCCGAGCGCGGCGAGCGCGTGACCTTCGAGCTGGCGGTGTGCCCCGCGGCGGTGATGATCGATCGCCTGCACCAGCCGTTGCCGCGCGTCGTCGCGACGGCCGAGTGCGCTCAACGCCACACCGATGCTGTTCATCATCTGGCCGCAACCAACGGAGTCGCCCAGCGATTGCAGCAGCTGCAAGGCCTTCTCGAAGCGCGTCAGCGCGCCCGCGTGATTGGCGCGCGTCCATTCGATGATGCCCGCGCTGTTGTGCAAACGAGCCGCCCTCGCGTCGTCGCCACTGGCTGTCGCACGGGCGATGGCCTCCTCGTAATAACGCAGCGCGACCGAGGCGGGGAGATGCTTGCGTGCGACGCGCCCCAGCGCTTCCAGCGCTTCGGCTTCGCCGCGGCCGTCGCCGATCTCCTTTCGCAAGTTCAACGCGCCTTGCCATGCCTGTTGTGCCTCGACGAAATCGCCAAGACGCTCGTGCGCCCGTGCCACGTGCGACCACATGAGAGCGGCCGATGCGCGATCGGCGAGGTCGGCGTAGACGCCCGCAGCTTCCTTCAACGGCGCCAGCGCCTCGCGCTCGCGACCCAATCCAATCAACGTCTGTCCATAGAGCCGAAGCGCCTGCACCAATTGCGGGGCGAAATGCTCGCGCTCGTTGATATCGATCGCGCTGCGGACGCTGTCGAGACATTCCGCGATCAATCCCTTTCTGAGCTGCACGTCAGCGGCGGCCATCAGAAAATACGCGGCGTGATGTCGAGGGTGATACTTCGCGCACTCACCTTCCGGTCCGAGATAGGCCAGCGCTCGATCAAGCTCTCCGCAGCGAGCGAGCAGACTTCCGTAGGAAAAGAGCACGTGCAGGCGCGGCTGCCAGACATCCGCAAACGCGGGATCGAGACCGCCGCGGGCCGGCTCAGAGATGGCCAGCGCTTCCTCCAGACACGCGCGCGCGCGTTCGAACGCTCCCATTGCCGCGAGAATGGCGCCCACATTTTGCAGGTCGCCCACTACCGCGCTGAGGCGACCATGCTGACGGTCGATGTCGAGCGCGGCTTCGCTGTACTCGAGGGCCTCCTCGTACCGCCGCTCCGACCAGCGCAGGAACCCCAGACCACGAAGTGACGCACGTTCGCCCAGTCCGTCACCCTGCTCGCGCTGGAGGCGCAGCGCGCGATCCAGCGCCTCGTGGGCGAGCTCGAATTCATTGAGGATCGTGTGCAGCTCGCCTTTGCGGCGGTAGGCTTCGGCCAACCGGTGGGCCCCCTCATCGGCCTGCAGCAGCGTGACCAGTTCGCTCAGGAGCTGACGCTGCCGGTCACGCAGGCCGAGCGTGTCCAACAAGCGCTCCTGACGAAACAGAATTTCGATCGAGGTCGCCCGCCGGCTGTTCTCGTCGAGCATCGCCACCCAGTCGTGTGTGCGATCGAGCAGTTGAAGCGCCTCGACGAACTGAATAAGTCCCGCCATTCGCTCAGCGGAGGCCAGACCGTAGTGAATGGCCTTGGGCCAGTTCTCGGCCAGGCTGAAATGCTGCGCGAGACGATCGAGCCGGTCGTCGAGCTGACCCGCGTACTCGTCCTCGATCGCCTGCCCGACGAGCCCGTGGAGATGGGATCGTTGATGTTCGAGCAAGCCTGCATACGCGGCTTCCTGTGTCAGCGCGTGACGAAAGGTGTACGCCGGTTCGGGCAGCACGGCTGTCTGCCGAATCAGACCGGCGTTGACGAGCCCCTCCAACGCGCGCGAGACGCGAACCGGTTCTGCAATCACACGCACCAGGAGCTGGCGGGTAAACTCGCGTCCCACGACCGAGGCTGCTCGCAGCACCTGCCGGACTTCGAGGCTGAGCCGATCGACCCGCGTCCGGATGACGGCCTGAACGGTCGGGGGGATGTAGACGGAATCGAGTGGTCCCGCGACGTGAACCCGCCGATCCACGACCCGCACGGTGCCTGCCTCGACGAGGCTGCGAGCGATCTCCTCGAGAAAGAACGGGTTGCCGGCGCTCCGCTCGTAGACCCGTGCGGTGAGTTCCACCGGGACTTCCGCGGCGCCCAACAGCGCGTGCAACATCGCGGCGGTCGGTGCCTGCGACAAGGGCCGCAACTCGATCGCGCGATGGTTGTCGCAGCGTTGCCAATCGGCCGTCTGTGTCGAGCGCGTCGTCACCACGACCAGCAGCCGATGCTGCGCGAGCATGTCGCTCAGGCGGTTGAGCGTCTCGTGTGACGCTGAATCCACCCAATGCCAGTCCTCCAGCAGGAGCACCGTTGGCCGATCGGCGGCGCTGGCGATGAACAGCGCGGCAAGCGCTTCCTGAACCGTGATGCGGTGCTGCTCGAGCTGCTCGGGCTCGAGCAACCGATACTGCTCGGACGGAATCGACAGCAGTCGCAGATAGAAAGGTAAGAACCGTTCAAGCCCCGCCGCGAATTCGCCTAATCGCACCGCGACATCGGCGTCGGTCCACGAGCGACCCGACGACAATTCCAGTCGCAGCAGTTGTCTCATGGCCTGGATGAATGGCATATACGGCGCCGCTTGCGCATAGGACGAACACCGTCCGATCAGCAGCGTCGAAGAGGACGGCGCCAGCGTCCGCCGGAATTCGAGGAGCAATCGGCTTTTTCCGAGTCCAGCGTCGCCAGAGATGGTGACGAAGCCACCACGTCCCGAACGCACTTCCTCGAACGCCTGGACGACGCTCGCCAGCTCCCGGTCCCGACCCGTGAATTGGGTCAGGCCGCTGCGGCCGGCCATGTGGTCGAGGCGATCCTGCTCCGTCCGCTCGTCGACGACCTTGACTGTCAGGACCCCTGGCTCGTTCGGCAGCGCGACGGAAGACGCCGGCACGACCTGAAACTGTCCGGCGACGACGCGTTCGACGTCGGGCGACAGCAGGATCTCGTCGGTCGAGGCATGCGCACAGATTTGAGCGGCCCGGCGAACCGGACGCCCGGCGATCCGGTACGGGATCGTCGACGTGTCCAACCGCTGAACCGCCGCTTCCCCGGTGTCGACCGCCGTGTGCAACGCCAGTCTGTGTGCGGCCGGGCGCGTCTTGCGCCAACGGCAAACGAGCTCGCGCAGTTCGATCGCCGCGCGCACCGCACGAGCGCAGTGATCCTCGAAGCTCGCGGGTACGCCAAAGAGCAGGACGATTCGCTCCTCGTTGAACTCGTTCACGGTACCGCCGTGGCGCTCCACGATCTCCCACGCGTCGCGCTTCAGACGCCGGATGACCTGATCGACTTCCTGACCCGCGCAGCGCTCCACCAATTCCGCATATCCAGACAGGTTCGAGACGACGACGCTTGCCGGCCGCCGCTCACCGCCAGGCAACACCTGCCCGGTGTCGGCGGTGGACGTCCCGTCGCTTCCGTCGCGCGGCCGCGCGTCGCCGGCTGGTTCGACGGCCGCAGGCACGAGGTTGCGCTGGATCGCCTCGAGCGCTCCTGCAAGCGTTTCCACGCTGGCTGCCCGGTCATCGGGATCTTTCGCAAGGGCGTCGTTCACCAGCCGACACAGCTCGTCAGGTACCTCGGGCCGCGACGCGCGTATGGATGGGGGCTGCGCAAAGACGATCGCTTCTTTCAGCGCGTGCTCGTCTTCCTGATCGAAGGGACGCCGGCCGATGAGCATTTCGTAGAGGACCACGGCGAGCGACCAGATATCGGTGCGGGCATCGACCGGCTGTCGATGCAGCCGTTCTGGACTCATGTATGGCAACGTGCCGACCGCTGCGCCGGTCTTGGTGAATCCCACGCCGCCCTGCTTGACGATCCCGAAATCGAGGATTTTGACGACATGGTCGGGCGTGATCATCACGTTGGCCGGCTTGATGTCGCGATGAACGGTCCCGCGTTCGTGAGCGTGCGCCAGCCCGCGCGCAATCTGGGCAGCGATCGATATCGCTTCGGCAACCGGCAGCGGACCGCGTGCGATGCGGGTGGCGAGCGTTTCGCCACTGTAGAACGGCATCGCGATGAATAACTGTCCGTCTTCGCTCTCGCCGATCTCGTGAATGGTGCAGACGTTGCGATGATCGAGCGCCGCCGCCGCTCGCGCCTCGAGGAGGAACCGTGATTTCGCGCGGGCGTCGGCCCCAAGCGCGGACGGCAGGAACTTGAGCGCGACGGTGCGCTGGAGCTGTGTGTCGCGGGCGCGGTAAATCACGCCCATCCCACCACCAGGGATTCGCTCCAGTAACTGATAGTGCGAGATCGTCCTCGGTCCCGTCACCTCCATCGTCGGCGCTTCGACGGCGTCAAGCAGCGGCGAGGCGAGCGCATCAAGTGGGCGATCGATGACACTGTCGCCGTCGTTGGCGGCCAGCAACGCCAGCACTTCGGCGCGCAACGCCTCGTCACCGGCGCACACCTGGTTCACCGCCGCGGTGCGCTGCTCTCGTGGTGCATCAAGCGCAACGGCAAATGCGGCCTGCACACGAGGCCAGTCTGGCGTCGGCGGTCGTTGCCTGCGGAATCGGGCCGCCATCGACTGAAGCAACGCGACGACCTTCACACGCCTGCTCCCCCAAGCTCGCGATTGAGCCACGCGCGGGCGAGACTCCAATCCCGCTTGATGGTGGCCGGAGATACGTGCAGCACTTCTGCGGTCTCTTCCACGCTCATGCCGCCGAAGTAGCGGCACTCCACGACCTGACTGAGCCTCCGATCAACCCCTTCGAGGCGGCGCAGTGCGATATCCAACGCAATCAGCGTCTCGACCGGTTGATCCGTTCCAAGCGAGTCTTCCTCGAGAGGAACGCGCTGGCGCACGCCTCCGCGCTTCTGCGCCCGGCGAGTCACGGCGTAGTCGACGAGCACCCGTCGCATCGCCTGCGCCGCGACCGCGAGGAAGTGCGCGCGATTCTGCCACGTCATCCGGTCCAATCCCACGAGCTTGACGTAGGCCTCGTGAACGAGTGCCGTCGTATCGAGCGTGTGGTCGGATCGCTCGCCGCGCATGTGGTGACGCGCGATGTGGCGCAGCTCGTCGTAGAGGATCGGCATCAACCGGTCGACGGCTGCCGGACCTCCGCGTCCCAGCTCCGACAGCAACTGCGTCACCTCGCTCTGGCGATTCATGTCGATCTGGTCTATCGCCGCGTTTCGACCGTATGTCGTCGCGTCAGCCGCACGTCGTGAAGACGCCGACGGCAAGGTCAGCGAAACATTGCCGGGCTGATCTCGAGTGCGATCTCGGTGATGCGATCGACCGGCAACCCCACTCTCCTTGCATGTTCGAGAATGGCCTCAGGATTCGGGGCTTCGTATTCGCAGTAGATCTTGCCGTCCACGTCCGACACATAGCTCCGGATCCAGACCACGCCCGGCATACCGGAGAGCACTTCGATCGATCGGCGGGAACCGGCGTCAATCTCGGCTCGCGTCAGCGTTCCAACTGTGCGCTCGATCAGATACCGCGGCATAAGGGTCTCTCCTTGCGAGTCGGCGGCGCCACGGTAGCACAGGGCGGACGTATCTCTACCGCCCGTGTCGCGTGGCGCACGTCGGCTCCCGACTGTAAAAGCCGAAATCGATGGATTTCCAGCTCATCGACCGCCGAACGATTTGGGACGCGGCAACCGGGATGAGCCCGTTCGGATGCCGATTCGGCTTATCTCGTCGGCGGGCAGAATTCGGGCTGGATTGATCGGCCGCCCCCGTCAGGAGGACCTCATGAAGCCATCGGTTGCCATCACCGTACTCGGGCTCGCGGGTCTCTGTCTCGCGTCGTGCGACTCGCCAGGATCATTCACGGAAACAACGGCTCCGACTGCGCCGACGATCGCGCCGCTGACACCGGGTCAGGGCCCCTTCATGGGAGGGTCGCACCATCACCACACGGCCGCCGTTGGGGGCGGCGGCGGAATCACCGTCCTCAGCGCCGACGTGAATGCCCAGCTCAACGAACTTCGGCGGTTCGTCGCGCCATTTCACAATTTCGACCAGGCCGTGGCCTCCGGCTACAGCGTCGCAGCGCCGGGCCCCGGTGTGTGCATCTCAGATCCCATCCGCGGCGGCATGGGTTTTCACTACACTCATCGCGACCGCGATCTGATTACCGATGGCCGAGTCAATCTCATGGAGCCCGAGTTTCTCGTCTACGCGCCGAAGCCAAACGGTGGCGTCAAGTTCGCCGCTCTCGACTACTTCGTGCCCTACACGACATGGTCGTCGCCTCAACCACCAGAGCTGCTCGGACAGCCCTTCGCGCGCGAGGACGGCTTCCAGGCGTATGTACTGCACATCTGGCTGTTCTGGCATAACCCGGCCGGCATGTTCCAGAATTACAACCCCGAAGTTCCTCTTTGCTGAAAAACAGCCTCAGCGCCTGGGAGTTCCGGAGGTCGACATGACAAAGACCGCAGGTGTGGTCGTACTGCTGATGGCGTGGTCGACGTCCGGTTCGGCCCAAAGCTGGTCGAGTGAGCAACAGGAACTCATCGCCCAAGTCATGCGCTGTAACGACGGCTGGTCCGAGTCGATCAAGCACAAGAAATTCGACCTGTTCCAGACGATGTGTCCAGAGACCGCGAATGCGGTGTACTGGTACACCAATGCAGAAAGGCCCGTGAAGTACGAGGGAGCCACGGGCTTCTGGCGTGGATCCGCCGACGCGAATCGCAGCGCCACCTGGGCCGATCTCCAACCCACCGAGATTCAGATCGATGGCGATCTGGGTCTCATTTACTACTCGGTGGTCTGGACGGTCGAGACACAGGCTGGCGAAACGAGGCGGGCTCCGACGAGGCGGCTCACCGTGTTTCGCCGTGTCGGAAAGCGATGGTTGATGGCAGGGGGATCGATAGCTTCGGCGACAGCTCCGGCCACGCCTCGCTGAGACTTGGTCCTTGGTGCCTGGTGCTTTGTTCTTGGTCCGGTCTTGGTCCTCGGTCCGTTCTTAGTCCTTTGGTCCTTGGTCCTCAGGTCGGCTGCGCGAGGCTGACGTGGACGCAGCGATCAAGGGCCGCGACGGACCAAGGACCACGGACTTAGGACGGACCAAGAACCGAGTACTAAGGCCCAAGGACCGACACGGGTTCGGGCACGTTATTCGGCCCGTAAGGCCTCGACTGGATTGAGCGAGGACGCACGTCTGGCAGGCAGATAGCTCGCCAGCACGGCGGCCGCCAGCAGCACGAGCGAGACGGCGATGTAAGTCGGTGCGTCGAGCGGACTGACTTCGAACAACATCGAGGCCATCAGTCGTGAGAGCGCCAGCGCCACGCCGATTCCGGCGGTGATACCAATCGCCGAGAGCACGACACCGTGGCGGAGGAACATCCCGCGCACCGCGCGCTGCTGAACGCCGAGCGCCAGACGGATCCCGATTTCGCGCGTGCGCTGCGACACCGAATACGACATCACGCCGTAGATGCCGATGACACCGAGCAGCAGCGCCATCGCGCCGGCAATCGCGAGCATGACGAGCGCGAACGTCGTCTTTGCCATCGATCGGTTGTACACGTCCTTCAGCGTCCGCACGAGCGCCAACGGAACGCCGGCGTTCACGGACCAGACCGCCTGCCGGACCTGACCGAGAAACGCCTCGGTCCCGGCCCGGTCGGTTCGCAGCGCGAAGGTCACCGAACGCGCAACGAAGCGATCGTTGCCCCAGAATTTCGTCATCATGACCGGCCAATACACCATCGTCGGTGCTTTCTGGTGCACGCCATCGTCGTACATCTCACCAACCACGCCGACAATCTCACGCCACGAGTCCACGTTGGCGACCCGAATGCGCTTGCCGAGCGCAACCGCCGGCGTGCCCCACATCTCACGCGCCATGTTCTCGGAAATCACCGCCACGGCATGGTCGTCGAAGATGTCGCTCCACGTGAAGTCGCGCCCGACCACGAGTGTCGTGCCAACGGTGCGGAAGTACCCCGGGGAAACGAGCTTGAAGCGGCGGATGGGCGGCAGTTGTCCTGGCGTGTAAGCCTTATCCTCAGCGACGACCGGATCGTTGGGGTTGAACCCCTCGATGGGCATCGAGTTCGCGAACGCGGCCGCCGTCACGCCAGGGATTGCGGCTATGGCAGTCAAGATGTCGCTCTGGAGACGAGTCACGCGTGCCGGATCGTCGATCATCGACTGGGGCACGGACACGCGCACCATCTGCAGCTGCTCCGGGCGTGAGAACCCGGGCTGGACGTGACGCAAGCGCTCGAACGTGCGGATCATCAATCCGGATGCGACGAGCAGCACGAGCGCCAGCGCCACCTGGACGACGACGAGGACGTTCCGGGCACGGTGCCGCTCGCGACTATGGCTCGCGGTGCGGCTGCCGTGGAGTGCAGCGGCGATGCGAGGACCGCTGGATTTGAGAACCGGAATGATCCCGAACAAGAGCCCAGAGAGGAGCGACGCCAGCAGCGCGAAGCCCAACACCACCGGATCGATGGTGATCTCGTCCAACCGAGGAAGCGTGTCGGGTCGAAGCGCGCGAAGCACGCGCAGCGAACCAACCGCGACCGCGATGCCGACGACGCCGCCCACTAAGCCGAGCAGGACACTCTCTTGCAGCAATTCCCGTGCGATCCGCCCCCATCCAGCGCCGAGCGCCGCCCGCGTCGCGAGCTCCTGCTGCCGCCCCTCGATCCTCACGAGAAAGAGATTGGCGACGTTCGCGCACGCGATGAGCAGGACGACGCCGATCGTACCCATCAGCACCCAGAGCACCTCGCTCACGTTGCCGACGACGTCCTGCTTCAGCGCACGCACGGCCGGCGCAATCCCCGCATTCTCGAACACCTTGCGATCGAGGCCCATCGGTGCGGGCCAGGCGTTCAACCAGATCGGAATCAGGCGAGCGACGTCGGCGTTCGCTTGTTGTACGGTCACACCCGGTTTCAGACGCCCGAGCGCCTGGTAGCTGAAATTGCCGAGAAACACGCGGCTCCGATCGAAACGCTGCGGCAGAATCAGATCGGCGTTGACGTCGAGGAACTGGAAGGAGGCTGGCATGATGCCGATCACCGTGTGTGGCTGCGCATCGATGGTGATCGGCCGGCCGACGACCGTTCGGTCGCCACCGAACCGCCGCTGCCAGTAGCCATGCATCAGCATGACCGTTCGTGGCGATCCTGATGTGTCGTCTTCACGAGAGAACCATCGGCCGATGGCTGGTGGCACAGCGAGCGCCTGGAGCGTGCCGTAGGTGACCGAGAGGCTTCGCACCTGTTCCGGTTCGGCGAGTCCAGTCACGGTGACCCCACCGTTGGACCACAGCCCGAACTCCTGAAACGCCCGGCCCTCTTCGCGATAGGTGAACAGCATCGTCGGCGAGGCTGTGAGAACTCCTTCCTTGAAGCCGGCGCCGGGGGCCGAGTGCCAGACGCCGACGAGCTCCTCACTGTTCGGATAGGGCAGCGGCTTGATGAGAACGCCATTGACGACGCTGAACACGGCTGTGTTCGCCCCGATGCCGATGGCGAGTGTCATGACGGCAATGGCCGTAAACAGCGGGGCGCGAGTGAACCGCCGCACGACTTGGGGGATGGTCGTCATACGCCTCTATCTACGACAACGATTCGCCTTTGTTCGCGGTTAACAAGGACATCCGTCCCGTAGGGCGCGGGCTTCAGCCCGCGCGGTCGCGGAGGCTGAAGCCTCCGCTCTACTGGGGTGACCAGGTCACGCCACCGTTGTCGGTGGTGAAGGTACGGCCGTCTTCCAGGGTTACGCTCGCCTTGCTCGGGCTCGACGCGCGGACAGCAGTGATGGTGCCGTCGGCAGGCGCGCTCGCGCTGAACCATCCGTTTTTCGTGCGGCGTAACACCAGTCCGCTTTCACCGACGAGCCAGGCGACGTTGGCGTCGACGAACTCACCCGCGCGGATTGAGCGGTCGGCGGTATGTTCGGTCGTCCACGTGACGCCGCCATCGGTCGAGTGTTCGATCGTGCGATCGCGCGCGCGCCACATGATGCGACGATTCCTATTACGACCCCGCAGCACGAGGCCGCCCGCATCCACCGGAGCCGGAGCCGCCGCTGCCTCCACGCGTGTCTCCGCTTTCGCCGCAGCCGCCGCGCGCGGCGACTCTGCCGTCTTCTTCTCGGCGTCGGCGCTCGGTTGTGCCTCGGTTGGCGCCGGAGTCTTCGCGGGCTCCGCGGCACTCGACGTAGCAGATGTGCCTATCGTCGGCGGGGCCGCCGGGGCGGCCTGACGGTTCGTTGACCCGACTTCCCGCAACTCAGTGGCGTTCGACGACGGCCACCTCACCCAGAGCACGAGCGCGATGGTGGCAACGATCGCGACCGCGATCGCCGCACGCATCCACCGCCGTTTTCGCCGCGAGAGCTCCTCCTCCTCGCGGCGAGCGCGGATTGCATCCAGCAACTCCGTGCAGTTCGCACAAGTGGCGATGTGCTCCTCGACGGCGCCCGCGTCGCGATGGAAGAGCGTCTTGTCCAGATAGGCAACCAGCAGGGCCGGTTCAGGGCACATTCCCACGGCTGCCGCGATTATAGGCCGCGATCTACTCCGGCTTCAGTGCACTGGTGACGAGCCTTCCGATACGAGCAGTCGGCACTCCGCATGCGATGACCGCCATCACCGTTACCACGACAACGACCTGACCGACGGTCACGGCATCGTGGGCCGAGATGCCGAACAGCATCGATGACAACAGGCGTGCCGCCGCGATCGCGATCGCCGCACCGAAGACGACTCCGATGACCACGAAGCGGAGACCTTGACTGAGCACGAGGGTGATCACATTCGCGCGGCTGGCACCGAGGGCGACGCGAATGCCGATTTCACGCGCGCGCTGGCTGACCGAGTAGGTCACCACGGCGTAGATACCCGTCAGCGCCAGGGCGAGAGCGGCGAAGGCGAAGCCGGCGATGAGAGAGAGGCTGAAGCGCCGGGGCGCGAAGGCGTCCGAGAGATAGCGGTCCAACGGCCACACCTGTGATGCCGCGACGTCAGGATCGATCCCGCGGACGATCTTCGTCACGCTCTCGACTATCGACCGCGGGTCGCTGGTGCTCCTCACGATCAAGAACATGTTGCCTGCGAACGTTCGGCGATCGCGTCGAATTCACGATGCCGCCGGGTGGTATGGCCCTGTGGGTGCGGTTCCGCACCAGCGCCGACGTCGACGCGTGGGCGTCACGCAGCATTGCTCATGGCGTGTCGTGGTACACCGGCCGCCGATACGCGTTCGATCGCCGGCCGAAGCCGTACTCGCGTTTCAGCTTCGCGTGGCTCAACGAGCGTGAGTCGCCCGAAGCGGTGCGGCGGATGGCCGCGGCGATGCGATGAGTCCGTGGGGCCGCCTAAAGGCACCGCATTCGTGGGGGCCGCCTTCAGGCGGCCCGCCCATCAATCCCAGCGTCCGATCGTCTTGC
>Ga0207428_10000309_pt1 | contig 64761 bp, 58 predicted proteins | sample RhiMethybrSRZTD1_FD_187600 | JGI IMG/M metagenome (GOLD analysis project Ga0207428, IMG submission 187600) | Populus rhizosphere microbial communities from Tennessee, USA - Rhizosphere MetaG P. TD hybrid SRZTD1 (SPAdes) (version 3) | ecosystem: Host-associated > Plants > Roots > Rhizosphere >... | reverse complement strand
ATGTTCGTGGCCGGCACGATCGTGGACAAGCAGGGCCCCGTCCTCAAGACCATCTACGACCAGATGCCCGAGCCCAAGTGGGTCATCTCCATGGGCGTCTGCGCCAGCAGCGGCGGCTTCTACCGCAGCTACCACGTCATGCAGGGGATCGACGAGATCATCCCGGTGGACGTCTACGTCCCCGGCTGCCCCCCGAGCCCGGAGGCCCTGGTCGCCGCCGTCATGAAGATCCAGGAGCGGATCCAGAAGGGCGTGCAGGCCAAGGAGCCCCAGGGCGCGCACCGGCACGGCGCCCCCGGAGACGGCTTCATCGACCGCCGCGCCCGACGCGCCGCCTGGGCCAAGGACGACACGGAGCAGCTCGAGCAGGGCAAGCCGCCGCGCGGAGTCGTGCAGTTCCGCGTCCTGAACAACACGGACGAGAAGCCGGAGCACCATGGCTAGCACGACGGAGATCGCGCCGCCGCCCACCCCGCCGACCGGAACCAACAAGCCCGCCGCCCGAGTCCTCCAAGAAAGGCTGGGCGCGAAGGTCAAGAGAATCGACGACTGGCGTGGCGACCTGAGCATCACGGTCGACCGAAGCGCCTGGGTCGAGGCCTGCACCCTGCTGCGCGATCACCCAGAGCTGGACTTCAAGCTCTTCCTCGACCTCTGCGGCGTGGACAACCTCGACGAGCGCGAGGAGCGCTTCGAGGTCGTCTTCCATGCCTACTCCGTCACCCACAAGCACCACGTCCGGCTCAAGGCCGCAGTGCCGGAGTCCGACGCCAGCATCGACACCATCACCGGCGTCTACAAGGGCGCGAGCTGGTTCGAGCGCGAGGCCTGGGACCTCTACGGCATCACGTTCAAGGGCCATCCGAACCTGGTCCGCATCCTCACCCATCGCGACTTCGTGGGGCATGGGATGCGCAAGGACTACCCGACGGCCCGCAGACACATCCTGAAAGAGCCCGAGCCCTGGCTGGTCAAGCAGCCGGAGGGCAACTACACCGTGGTCAACATCGGCCCCAGCCATCCCGCGATGCACGGCGCCTTCCGCGTGCAGGCGGTGATGGACGGCGAGACCATCAAGGATGCCGAGGCCGAGATCGGCTACATGCACCGCAACTTCGAGAAGATGGCGGAGGAGCGGACGTACTGGCAGATCATCCCGTACACAGACCGGCTGAACTACTGCTCGTCCTTCATGAACGGCCACGGCTGGGCCCTGGCCGTCGAGAAGCTGCTGGGCGTGCCCGCGCCGCCGCGCGCGGAAGCCATCCGCGTGATCCTGTCCGAGTTCTCGCGGATCATGGACCACTTCGTCTGCATCGGCGCCAACATCGTGGACCTCGGCGCCATCACGCCCTTCTTCATGTTGTTCCGCGTGCGCGAGGACATCTACGAGCTCCTCGACGCCTGCTGCGGCGCGCGCCTCACCGTGTCGTACGTGAGGATCGGCGGCCTGGCCGCGGACGTGCCCGAGGACTTCGTCCCCCGCTGCCGCGACCTGGTCAAGCGCGTCAACACGTACACCGACCAGGTGGACAAGCTCCTCACCCGCAACAGCATCTTCGTGAACCGCTTCAAGGACGTGGGCACGTTCTCCAAGGAAGACGCGCTGTCCTACGGCTGGGTGGGCCCCTGCCTGCGCGGGTCCGGCATCGCCTACGACGTGCGCAAGGACCATCCCTACTCGGGGTACGAGCAATACGACTTCGACGTCCCCGTCGGCACCGTCGGCGACTGCTACGACCGCTACCTCGTGCGCATGGAGGAGATCCGCCAGAGCCTGCGCATCATCGACCAGGCCCTGGCCAAGCTCCCCGGCGGCCCCGTCCTCGTGGACAACAAGAAGGTCGCGCTGCCCCCGAAGGCGGACGTCTACTCCAACATCGAATCCCTCATGAACCACTTCAAGCTGGTCTACGAGGGCATCCTGCCGCCCGTGGGCGAGGTCTACGGCTACACCGAAGGCGCGAACGGCGAGCTGGGGTACTACATCGTGAGCGACGGCAAGAAGTTCCCGTGGCGCGTGAAGGTCCGCCCGCCCTGCTACAACATCTACCAGGCGTTCCCGCAGATGATCAAGGGCGGCCAGCTCGCGGACGCGGTCGCGATCATCGGCGGGCTCAACGTCATCGCGGGCGAGCTCGACCGATGAGGTGGGCCGTACGCGCCGGGCTGGTCACGCACACGTTCGGCTTGGGCTTCGCAATGGCTGGGGTGGCCTGTGACCACACGCCGAACGCGCCGGCCGTCCCGTCACCGTCGCCGTCACCGTCGCAGTCCGGATCGATCCCCGTGGCCGTCATTCCTGTTTGCACGAACCTGGCGCAGTACTGCGGTGGTTCGTGCCCGACCTATGCCGAGGACCTCGCTGCGCTACGGCGGTCGTGCGCCAGCCAGCCGCGGTTCTCGCTGTACTCGACCATCCATTGTCCTGGCGTGTTCTATCGGAACGAACGAGTCGAGGACTCCGCCCGGCGCGTTACCGAGGCCTACTTCGACGGAAACGGCGTCATGATCGGCGCCAGGGCGAGCTCCCAGAACAATGAGTTCTGCGGCGGCTCGACAACCCTTGTTTCGGCTGGAACGATCCTGACCTGTCCGGTTCCCGAGCAACAAGAGGTCTTGTGCAAATGAGCGCACGATGAGCGAGACCAAGCCCTCTCCGCCTGCCGGTCCCGGGGCCCCGATGCCCGCGCCGCCCGGTCCACCCGCGAAGCCGGACCACGTGCGCGCGACCATCGACGGCAAGCCCGTCGAGGTCCCGAAGGGCACCACCGTCATCCAGGCCGCGGCGCAGATCGGGATCGAGATCCCGCGCTTCTGCTACCACGAGGACCTCCCCGTCGACGGCAACTGCCGCATGTGCCTGGTCGAGATCGAGAAGATGCCCAAGCTCCAGATCGCCTGCAATACGCAGGTGACGGAGGGCATGGTCGTCCAGACCGAGAGCGCCAAGGCCAAGCAGGCCCACCGCACCACGCTCGAGTTCCTGCTCGTCAACCACCCGATCGACTGCCCCGTGTGCGACCAGGCCGGCGAGTGCTACCTCCAGGACCAGTACATGACGGTCGGCCTCCACGATTCGAAGGTCGAGCCGGAGGAGAAGGTCCAGAAGCGCAAGGTGGTGGACCTGGGTCCGATCATGCTCGACGCCGAGCGCTGCGTCCTGTGCTCGCGCTGCCTGCGCTTCGAGAGCCACGTCACGGGCACGAACTCGTTCGAGTTCCGCAACCGCGGCGACCACACGCAGATCGCGACGTTCGAGGACAGGCCCATCACCCACAACTACGCCTGGAACCTGGCCGACGTGTGCCCGGTGGGCGCGCTCCTGTCCCACGACTTCCGCTTCAAGATGCGCGTCTGGTTCCTGGAGTCCTCGGACTCCGTGTGCCCCGGGTGCTCGACGGGCTGCAACATCCACGTGGACAGCCGCGATCAGGAAGTGCACCGCCTGCGGCCGCGGCGCAACGTCGAGGTCAACAAGTCCTGGATGTGCGACATCGGGCGCGTCGAGTACAAGGAGATCGCGCTGGAGACGCGCATCGGCGCCGCGCGCGTGCGTCGTGCTTCGTCCTGGGAAGAGACGTCGGTGGCCACCGCGCTGGACCTCGTGGCCGAGAAGATCCTGGCCGCGCCCCGCGGGTCCGCGTTCCTGGCCACGCCGCAGGCCACGAACGAAGACGTGTTCCTGTTCAAGCGCCTGTCCGAGCGTGCGGGCGGCCTGCTGGACTTCCGCGTCGGCAATCCGCAGGAGCGCACCCAGGTCCGCGAGGATAACGTCCTGCTGCGCGCCGACCGCAATCCCAACACCACGGGCTGCCTGGACCAGGGCGTCGGCGTCTCCGGAGTGGACACGATCCTCAAGGCGTGCGCCGCGGGCACGGTGAAGGTCTTGGTCCTGCAGGGCGCGGATCTCTTGAAGGATGCCGGCGTGGCCGCCGCGGTCGCCAAGGTGCCGTTCGTGGCCGTGATGGCTTCCCACGAGCACGCGGAGCTGGCTTCCGCGCACTGCGTCTTGCCCGCCGCGGTATGGGCGGAAGTGGACGGGACCTTCACCAACTACCAGCGCCGCGTGCAGCGGATCAAGCGCGCGGTCGCACCTCCCGGTGCCGCCGTGCCGCGCTGGGAGCTGGCCGCGGGTCTCCTTCAGCGCCTGGGCGAGTCTCTCTCGCTGTCGTCCGCGCGCGAGGTGTTCGCGCTGATCGCGAAGGACGTCAAGGTGTACGCGGGCCTCGACCACCGGCTGGTCGGCGCTACCGGGCGCGCGGTCGGCGGTCCGACCCCCGCGTCCCAGGAAGCGAGGGCCTGATGGCGGCCGGCGTCATCACCGTCAACCGCGACACCAAGCCGGGCCTCTGGCCGGTGATGCTCGGGATGGGGCTCGTCTTCAGCAACATGATCAAGACGATGTTCGGCAAGGAGCTGGCCACCGTCCAGTTCCCCGAGGTCAAGCGCCCGACGTCGTCACGGTACCGCGGCATCCACGTCCTCACCCAGCGCGAGGACGGCACGCCGAAGTGCGTGGCCTGCTACATGTGCGCGACGGTGTGCCCGGCGGAGTGCATCTTCATCGAGGCGGGCGAGCGGCCGGAGAAGGACATCGAGAAGTACCCGACGCGGTTCGAGATCGACCTCCTGCGCTGCGTGTACTGCGGGTTCTGCGTGGACGCCTGCCCGGAGGAGGCCATCATCATGAGCCGCGAGAACGACCTCGTGGGCACCTCGCGGGCCGAGCTGATCATCGACCGCGACCGCCTGATGGACCGCGGCAAGCTGATGGAATACGGCGGGGGCTATCGTCCGTCCGACCACGACGTCCGCCGTCCCGTGCGCATCGCCGCCCTCGAGCGGCTCAAGAAGGAGCACGGGATCGTGCCGGGCATGCCGGAGCCGCGGTCGCCGGGCGGCCGGCCGTCGCCCCGCTAGGATTCGCAGACCTTCGGCCCGTTCCGCTTCCCGCCTCCCCCAGGCATCTGATTTTCGGTCTTTTGTCTGTACGCGGATCGCGCACGTTGTTGAGCCTTGCTTGGCCGGCATCGCGTGGCCCGCACGTCACCTGTCGCGTCTGACTTCGCGTTTCCCACATCATCTTGTTGGCGTCGCTCCGCGGGAGTACGTCGGCGCCTCGAGAGTCGTGCGCGTTCCGCGTACAGAAAAAATCGCGGATGGGACAGTACTGGCGGAAGCTATCGGATGCCGCACCGCCGTGGCATCCGATTTCGGTCTTTTGTCTGTACGCGGATCGCGCACGTTGGTGAGGCCCGCTTATGCGGCATTGCGTTGGCCCGCACGCCACCTGTCGCGTCTGACGACGCGGCTTTCCACATCATCTTGTTGGCACCGCGCGGCAGGAGGACAGCCGCGCCTCGAGAGTCGTGCGCGTTCCGCGTACAGAAAAAATCGCGGATAGGACATGACTCGCGGAAGGCCCGGACCAGACGGTCCAGGGCTGACTCCGCGTCGCGGCATACTCGCGGCGGCGATGAGAAGAGTCCCCGAAGACCGCGGCACCGTGCTGTTCGGCAAGACACGCCGGCGGGTGCTGGGCCTCCTCTTCGGACGCCCGGACGAGTGCTTCTACGTCCGCGACATCGTGCGCCGGAGTGGCGCGGCCCAGGGCGCCATCGCGCGCGAGCTGGCGGCGTTGCTGGCCGCCGGCCTCCTGTGGCGGGACGACCGCGGGCGGCGGGTCTACTACCAGGCCAACAAGCACGCGCCGATCTTCCCCGAGCTCGAGCGGCTGGTCGGCAAGACGCTCGTGGTCGGCGATCTCCTGCGCGACGCCCTCTCTCCGCTGGGCGACCGGATCGAGCTGGCCGGCCTCTTCGGGCCAGCCGCGACGGGCGACAGGAGGGCGGGCCGCGCGATCGACCTTCTCGTGATCGGCGACGTGCGGCGCGAGGAAGTCGTGGAGGCCGCGGCGGCGGTGGAGGCAAGGCTCGGCCGGCACGTGAAGGCGTTAGTGTACGCAGCGGCCGACTACCGGGTGGCGATCACCGAACATCCTCGGACGTTCGTGCCGGAGCCGGAGCTATTCGTGATCGGCGGACCCGACGACTTTCGCCGGCTGCGGGGACTGCGTCCGAACCCGCTCCGGCGGCGCCGACGCCGCCTGAAAGAAGGACTCGAATGGTCAAGACCCACGGACTGACCCATGTCGGCCTCGCCGTCGCCGACCCCGAGCGATCGCTGCGGTTCTACCGCGACGTGTTCGGCGTGGTCGAGTACTACCGCGACGGCGAGCAGATCCAGGTCCAGGGCCCCGGACCCTTCGACGTGATCGCGTTCGAGAAGCGCCCCCGGGACGCGGGCAAGCGCGGCGGCATCGAGCACTTCGGCTTCCGCCTCACCGATCCGAAGGACATCGACCTCGCCGTCCGCGAGGTCGAGCAGGCGGGCGGCCGGCTCCTGCGGCGCGGCGAGTTCGCGCCCGGCCTGCCCTTCGCGTACGTGGAAGATCCCGACGGCTACGAGATCGAGATCTGGTACGAGTGAAGGCGAAGGCCGCCGAGCCCAAGGTCGTGCAGTACATCGCGAGCGAGGCGGCACGACGCTACGGCCCGATCGAGCCGCGCCTGGCCGAGAAGCTCCAGCGCAACATCCGCCGGAACTTCCGGGTCACCGTCGATCGCGCCGAGATCCAGCAGCAGGCGGAGCACCACAAGGAGATGTACAAATACGCGGCCTCGATCCTGGGTCGCTTCCTGAGCCCGCCGAAGGGGAAATACGCCGATCCGTCGGATGTCGACCTCGGGGGGTTCCTGGCCGCGCTGTCGCAGCGGTTCCCCGAGGACCCGAGGGAAGTGATCGACACGATCTCCTGGTACGCGGTCCACTACGAGTACCTCCGATAGTGCTGGTATCCTGATTACAGATGTTCGCGAACTCCCATTTCGCGCTGGCCACCCACGTCCTGACCGTCCTCGCCGTCCATCGCGGCGAGGGGCCGCTGACGTCGGCCCAGATCGCGCGCAGCATCAACACGAACCCCGCGTTCCTGCGCACCCTGCTCGGCCAGCTTCGCGAGGCGGGCCTGATCGAGATCGCCCTCGGCAAGGGCGGCGGGGCGCGCCTGGCCCGCGCGGCCTCGCGCGTCACCCTGGCCGACGTCTATCGCGCGGTCGAGAAGCGCCCGGCCATCCAGCTCCACCGCTGCGCGCCGGACAAGCGCTGCGTCGTGGGCCGCAACATCCTGCCTTTGCTCGACGAAGTCGTGAGTGACGTCGAGACGGCGGCCTTGCGCCGCCTGGGCGACACGACCGTCGCCGACCTGGCCGCCCGGGTCCTCCGCCGCGGCTGATGGCCACCGTGGGGACTTCACGTCCTTTCACGGATCAAATGGTAAGTGAGTCACGTACACACTAGCACGAACGGCGACGACGCCGTCGCCCCAAGCGGAGGACACATGACGAGAAAGCTCGAGAACAAGGTCGCCCTCATCACCGGAGGCACCACCGGCATCGGCCTGGCCACGGCCAAGCGGTTCGCGGCGGAGGGGGCGAAGGTGATCGTCACCGGGCGCAACCGCGAGACCCTGGAGGCGGCGCGCAAGGAGCTCGGCGACCGCGCGGAGGTCATCGAATCCGACGCCGGCGACGAGAAGCAGATCGCGCAGCTCTTCGAGGGGCTGGCCAAGACGCACCGCCGGCTGGACGTGCTGTTCCTGAACGCGGGCATCGCGAAGTTCGCGCCCCTGGCCGACGCGTCGGTGAAGGACTTCGACGCGATGTGGTCGGTGAACGTGCGCGGGTCCTGGCTGGCCCTGAAGCACGCGCTGCCCCTGCTCACGGAGGGCGCGACCGTGCTCGTGAACACGTCGGTGGCCGGCCAGAAAGGCCTGCCCAACGCCGCCGCCTATTCCTCCACCAAGGGCGCCCTGCGCGCGCTCGTGCGCGGCGCGGCCAACGAGCTCGCGGAGCGCAAGATCCGCGTGAACGCGATCAGCCCGGGCCCGATCGAGACGCCGATCTTCGGCAAGACCGGGCTCTCCCGAGCCCAGACCGACGAGTTCCTGAAGGGCGTGGCCAGCCAGGTTCCGCTGCGGCGCGTCGGAGCCGCGGACGAGGTCGCAGGGACGGCGGTCTTCCTGGCCTCCGCGGATTCGTCCTTCATCACGGGCAGCGAGATCGCGGTGGACGGAGGACTGGCCCAGGTCTGACGGGCGCGACCGCGGCTAACGGGCGCGGGCCTTCGGAGTCCGGCAGATGGGGCAGTTGGCGATCGTGGGCTCGCGCCCGAACGTGACCGCGGACGGACCCAGGACCTGGCCCGTATCGGCGAGGCGGGCGGAACGCGGTCACGTTCCACTGCGCGGCCACGTCGAAGTGGCCGTCGGCGTCGAAGGGGATGGGGCCGGCGATGTCGCCGTAGGTGCAGCCGATGTGGGCGTGTGCGCCGTCGGCGCGTACGAGGAGTCCGGCCTCCTCTCCGCCCCAAGTGCCCACGGCGAGGTTGCCGGGCTCGATCCGCGACGCGCCGCAGGCGGCGGCCAGGACCACGACGGCGGCGAGCATCATCCTTCCGCGCATGGGACGATGCTACCGCCGGGTCGGGCATAGACGGGCACGTCGAAGACGACGGCGTCGTCCTTCTTGCGGCCGCGGATCTCCAGCTCCCAGTAGCGCGGGGGCCGGCGTCGCAGGTCCGTCGGTGGCTGGGCCGGCAGGGCGAACGTGAGGGGCACGTCTTCGCCCCCGAAGCGGCCAGGGAACGGCTGGCGCGCCTCGTAGACCTGGTAGGGCAGGACGGAGGACGTGCGGCTCCCGCGGGAGCGGCGGCTGATCATCCTCTCGTCGATGCAGCGCAGGATGGCCACGACGTCCTCCTGGCCCGCGAAGACCTTGGCGGTGACGCGTGCGGCCAGCGTCTCGCCGAGGAAGAACGGGAACGGGTCGAACGCGAGGTAGGCGCGACCGAAGCGCCGCCGGTCCCGCAGGGCGATGAAGGCGGCCTTGAGGATCAGGTACACGAAGAAGTTCGGGATGAAGAGCATGGCCCCGACCATCGACCGCTCCTCGATGGGGTAGGTCCGGTCGAACGCATACCGCCAGAGGACGTTGAACGGCGCCATGACGAGGAAGACGAACGCAACGATGAGTATCGATCCGGCGCCCCAAAGGGGCGGCTCGTAGGTGCCGCGGGGATCCCAAGGGTAGTCCGCGAACCACGGCTGGTCGGGATGGAGGGCGGCCAGCTTCTTGGCCCGCGCCGCGCGACGCCCATCCACGATTCCCGAGCGGGCGAGGCCGATGCCCAGGCCGATGATGAAGATCAACCCACCGGCCCCGATCCACAGTTGCCCGCCGTCGTTGGACCACAAGCGGCTGTCTCGGCCCGCGGCCGCGAAGCCCAACACGAAGACGAGGCCGAAGCCGATGAAGAAGAGGCCGAGCAGGACCGCACAGCCCCCGCCGAACGGGAGCGACCGGGCGCCTCGTCCCTCCGCCGGCTTCTCCATGGTGTCGACGCTGAGGCCCGTCCCTTCCGTCAAGGGACCACTCCTGGCCGGGCATAAACGGGCACGGTGAACCGGACGGCGCTCGTGGCCGCGCCGCCCGCGATCTCCAGCTCCCAGTACCGCGGGGGATCACGGAGGAGCTCGGTCGCCGGTTGGAGCGGCAGGGCGAACGTCACCGGCACGTCCTCTCCCGCGAACGTCCCCGGGAAGGCCTGGCGGATCCGGTAGAGCTGGTACGGCACAACGGAGACGGTACGACTCTTCCCGGAGCCACCGACCATCGTCCTCTCCTCGATGAACCGCAGCATGGCCACCACCCCCTCCTGGCCGGCGAACATCCTGGCCGTGACGCGCGCCTCGAACGTCTCACCCAGGAAGAACGGGAACAGCTCGAATCGCAGGCGCGGGCGGCCGAAGCGGACGCGGTCCTTCACGAGCGACGTCACGCCCCGGATCAGGAAGTAGATGAAGAAGTCCGGGATCAGGACCATGAGGGCGAGGAGCCTCGTCCGGTCGTCCTGGTGGGGATCGAGGACCGCGAGCCAGAGCACGTTGAACGGCGCCATGACGAGGAGGATGAACAACAGGACGAAGACCCCGGCGCCTCCGCCCCAGGCCGACTCCGCGAAGGTGCCCTCGGGGTCCCACGGCCGGTCCGCGAACCACGGCTGGTCCGGATGGCGCGCCGCCAATTCCCGGCCGCGGGCGGTCCGGGCCAGATCGGCGCGGCCGGAGCGGACGAGGCCAATCCCGATGAGGACCATGAAAAGGAGGGCCGGCGGAATCAGCCAACGCTGCTCGCGCGGCAGCCCGTGAGGGGCCAGCAGCGCCACCAGGCTCACGGCGACGGCGCAAGAGAGACCGAACCCGGCGACGAGAATGCCCAGAACGATGGCGCCCGTACCGCCGAACGGCTGCGCAAGCGCGCCGTGGTTCTCCAGGCGTTTCTCCGACGTATCGATCGCGTCTGCCGCGGCCAGGGTACGCCGCGCCGAATCCCTCACAGGGATTCCCGGCCGTCCATGGTCGGGTACGGTGAAGGGGCGCGTCCGGAGCGGCGTCGCGGCCGGGCCCGCGAGGCGACCGCTTCGATCAGCCGGTATACGAAGAAGTTCGGAACGGGGAGCATCAGGGCGAACAGGACTCGGACGTTGGCCTCTTCGGACGGATCGAAGACGTGGCGCCAGAGGATGTTGGACGGCGCCAGGATGAGCAGGACGAAGGCGGCGGCAAAGAAAGCTCCAGGGTCCGTGTCCCCGAGGCCCGCGCCCGTGAGCGCGGCGCCGATCACGATGACGAACAGCAGCCCGAAGGACATCATCCAGAGCTGATCGGCCTGGGCGGGCGAGAGAGGGCCGGCGGCGCCGATGGCCCCCAGGACGATCCCCAACGCCATGCCGCAGCCGATGAAGGAGATACCGAGCCCTGCCATGCCCATCATTCCGGCAAGGAGCCACAACCGCTCGGCCTGTTACCACCCGTTACACTCGCAAAGGATGAACGAGGGGTACGACTACCGGGAGCGCGCACAGCCGCAGGCGGGTGAGACCGTGCTCGCCTACCTGGCGCGCCGCTATCCGCACTCCACGGCGGAGACGTGGGCCGAGCGGATCGCCGCGGGCGAGGTGACCCTGGGCGGGAGACTCGCGACCGCGGGCGCAGGCGTGAGCCCCGGACAGACGCTGGTCTGGCGCCGGCCGCCCTGGGAGGAGCCCGCGGTCCCGCTCGCGTTCGCGGTGCTCTTCCGCGACGCGCATCTCCTGGCCGTGGCCAAGCCGCGCGGGCTGCCCACGATGCCCGCGGGAGGATTCCTGACCCACACGTTGCTCCACCTCGTCCAACGGACGTTTCCCGAAGCCACCGCGATGCACCGGTTGGGGCGCGGCACGTCGGGCCTCGTGCTCTTCGCGCGCACCGGCGAGGCCCGCCGGGCCGTCGCGAAGGCCTGGCGCACGGGCACCGTCGTCAAGCGATATCGCGCGCTGGTGAGCGGCCGGCCGTCGCGAGACGTCTTCGACGTGGACACGCCGGTCGGGCTCGTGGACCATCCGCGCCTCGGCCGCGTCTACGCCGCGGTGAGCGAAGGCAAGCCCTCGCTCACTCACGTGCGCGTGCTGGAAGGGCGGGACGGCCAGGCGCTGGTCGAGGCCACGATCCCCACCGGCCGGCCCCACCAGATCCGCATCCACCTGGCCGCGGCCGGGCATCCGCTCGTCGGCGATTTTCTCTATGTCGCGGGCGGCTTGCCCGCACCGAGCCCCGCCCTCCCCGGTGAGGTGGGCTATCACCTGCACGCGCACCGGCTCGAGCTCGATCATCCGGTGTCGGGCGAGCGGCTCGTCATCGAATGCCCACCACCGCTGGACCTTCTCGTCAAGGGGTCGCCGCCAGTGCCCGGAGTCACAGACAGCTCGACGCGCGGCTCCTAGGATCGATCGCGAAGATCCCCGCCGTCCTGGCCTGCGCCCTCCTCGTCGGGGCACGCGGCGTTCCGGCTCTGCTCCACGAGGTTCCCATGCGCTCCCTCCCTCCTCCGATCGCACGCGTCCGTTCGTTCGTTTCCGTCCTGCTCCTCACGACCCTGGCCGCGGCCGCGCAGGCCGCGACCCTCCCCTCCGGCTTCACGGAGACACGCGTGGCCACCGGCCTCAGCAATTCGACGGCGATGGCCTTCGCCCCGGACGGACGGCTGTTCGTCTGCTTGCAAGGCGGCCAGCTCCGCGTCATCAAGAACGGCGCGCTCCTGCCCACGCCGTTCCTCTCCGTGACCGTGAACTCCAGCGGCGAGCGCGGGCTCCTCGGCGTCGCCTTCGACCCGCAGTTCTCCGTCAACGGCTTCGTGTACGTCTACTACACGGCGACCACGCCCGCGATCCACAACCGCGTGAGCCGCTTCACCGCGAACGGCGACGTGGCCGCGGCGGGCAGCGAGGTCGTGCTCTTCGACCTCAACAACCTGAGCAGCGCGACCAACCACAACGGCGGCGCGATGCACTTCGGCCCCGACGGCAAGCTCTACATCGCGGTCGGCGAGAACGCGAACTCCGCGAACTCGCAGACGCTGGCGAACCTCCTCGGCAAGATGCTGCGGATCAACGCGGACGGGACGATCCCCGACGACAACCCGTTCGTCGGCACCGCGACCGGCCAGAACCGCGCGATCTGGGCCATGGGCCTGCGCAACCCGTTCACGTTCGCGTTCCAGCCCGGCAGCGGCCGCATGTTCATCAACGACGTGGGCGAGAACTCGTTCGAGGAGATCAACGACGGGATCGCCGGCTCCAACTACGGCTGGCCCAACTCCGAGGGCAATACGACGACCCCCGGCCATCGCAGCCCCCTCTTCTTCTACGGGCACGGCACCTCCGCCACGACGGGCTGCGCGATCACGGGCGGCGCCTTCTACGACCCGGAGACCCAGGACTTCCCGGACTCCTTCCTGGGCAAGTACTTCTTCGCGGACTTCTGCTCGGGCTGGATCCGCCTGTTCGATCCCGCCACGGGCACGGCGTCCGCGTTCGCGAGCGCCATCTCGAGCCCGGTGGACCTGCAGTTGGCGGCGGACGGGAGCCTCTACTACCTCGAGCGCGGCACGGGCTCGGTCTGGAAGGTCGAGTCCACCCTCAATGAAGCCCCCGAGATCACCTCGCAGCCGTCCAGCATCACGGTCTCCGCGGGGCAGCCCGCGTCGTTCAGCGTGTCCGCGTCGGGCACGGCGCCCTTGAGCTACCAGTGGCAGCGCAACGGCGGTGACATCGCGGGCGCGACGGCGACGACGTTCACGCTGCCCACGACGACGCTGGCCGACGACGGCGCGGTGTTCACGGCGGTGGTGACGAACGCGGCGGGCAGCGCCACCAGCAACGGCGCCGTCCTGCACGTGACGTCCAACAACCCGCCCGTGGCCACCATCACCTCGCCCGCGAACCAGACCCTCTACTCCGCGGGTGACACCATCGGCTACACGGGCACGGCCTCCGACCCGGAGGACGGCGCCCTGCCGCCCGGCGCGTTCACGTGGCAGATCGACTTCCACCACGACACGCACACGCACCCGTTCTTCCCCGCCACTACGGGCAACACGGGCGGCTCCTTCACCATCCCCGACACGGGCGAGACCGCGACCAACGTCTGGTACCGGATCCATCTGACCGTGCGCGACTCGGGCGGGCTGACCTCCACGACGTTCGTGGACGTCGTCCCGCGCGTGGTGACGCTGAGCCTCGCGACCCTCCCGCCCGGACTGCAGCTCACGATCGACGGGCAGCCCATCGCGACTCCGGCCAGCATCGGGAGCGTGGTCGGCATGCGGCGCACGCTCGGAGTCGTCTCGCCGCAGTCCAGCGGCGGCACCGTGTACACGTTCCGGTCCTGGTCCGACGGCGGGGCGGCCTCGCACGGGATCGTGACCCCGAACGCGAACACGGCCTACACCGCCACCTTCAGTGCCAGCACGGTACCGATAGGCGTGGGCCTGCAGGGGTACTACTTCAATAATCAGAACTTCACGGGCACGGTCGTGACGCGCCTCGATCCCACCGTGGACTTCAACTGGGGCACCGGCGTGCCCGTGGCGGGCATCGCCGCCGACACCTTCAGCGTGCGCTGGACGGGACAGGTGCGGGCGAAGGTCACGGGGACGCACACGTTCTTCACGACGAGCGACGACGGCGTGCGCCTGTTCGTCAACAACGTCCAGGTCATCAACAACTGGACGGACCATTCCGCGACCGAGAACAGCGGCACCATCGCTCTCACCGCCGGCCAGCTCTACGACATCCGGATGGAGTTCTACGAGAACGGCGGGCAGGCCGTCGCGGGCCTGAGCTGGTCCGCGCCCGGCGTGGCCAAGGAAGTGATCCCGCGTGCGAACCTGTATCCGTACGCGTTGTTCGTGGTGGGCTCGACCACGTTGTCCGCCGCGGACGCCGCGGCCCGTGACCGTCTGCTGGCCGGAGGCTTCGTGCCCGTGTTGCGCACGGGTCCGGCCGCCACGACCGCGGACGCGGGAGGCAAGGCGGTGGTCGTGATCTCGTCGACGTCCAACTCCGGCGACGTCACCACGAAGTACCGCACCGCGGTCACGCCGGTCGTCGTCTGGGAGCCGCTGCTCTTCGACGAGCTCGGGATGACGGGCACGGCCAGCACGAGCCAGGGCACACAGACGGGCCAGACCCAGGTCGCGATCGTGAACGCGGCCCATCCCCTGGCCGCGGGTCTTTCCGGCACCGTGACCGTGTCCAGCGCCACGACGTTCACCTGGGGCGTGCCCAACGCGAACGCGGTGGTGGTGGCGCGGCCGCCTTCGAACGCATCGCGGGCGTCGATCTTCGCCTACGAGCGCGGGGCGGGGATGGTCGGGCTCACCGCGCCCGGCCGGCGCGTCGGGCTGTTCCTGCACGACACGGCGGCGGCGTCGTTGAACGCGTCGGGCCGGTCGCTGGTGGACGCGGCCCTGCGCTGGGCGACGGGACAGTAGGCGTCGGCGTAACGGACGGCAGCCGGGCCAGCGGGTCCGGTTGCCGTCCTACGGCGCGCAGCCGCCGCGCTGCACGTCGCGCAGACCGTGGGAATCGACGGTCTCGCACACGGCTTCGACGTGAGCGGTGTCGCCGTGGAGCGCGAACCAGGCCGTGAGCGTGTTGTTGGAGACCGAGGTGGTCGCGGGCACGCTCGCGGTCACGGTCGTCGGATAGGCGCCCGAGAGCGTGCCCGGCCCGAAGTTCTCGAGCCTCAAGGTGATCGTGTAGGCATCCCCCTCGTCGTCGCGAGTCGTGCACGTCACCGAGGCGAGCTCCTCAGCAAAGGGACAGTCCTCGCCGGTGGGGATGCCGAGAGTGTCCCAGGTCATGCGCAGGACGCGCGCCGGTGAGGCCACGGGTGGAGTGGGCGTCGCGGCTGGGGTCGCCGTCGGGCCGTAGCCGCCGCCACAGCCTCCGGCCAGGAAGACGAGGGCCGCTCCGCTAGCGATACCGAGCCTTGGCACAGGCCTGCTCCTGTCCCGCCGTGCAACCCTGCTTGTAGTAGGCGAGCGCGCGCTGGCGGTCGCGGGCCACGCCCTCCGCGTTGTCGTACATGAGCGCGAGCTCGAGGCAGGCGTCGCCGACGCTGGCGTCGCAGGCGGTCTGCATGCGCTGCACGGCCTGGACGACGTCCCTGGGCACGTGCTGGCCCACGCGCTGGTGGTGCGCGTATTTGTAGCAGCTCGGCTGGCTGCCGCCGTCGCACGCCTTCTTGTAGGCGGCCATGGCCCGGGCCATGTCGCGCTCGGCGCCGATCCCCTGCTCGACGTTGGAGGCGAGGCGCGCGCAGCCGGGAATGTCGCCGCCGCCGCAGGCCTCGTCGAACAGCTTGAGCGCGCGCACGGGGTCGGGCGTCATCTGCGCCCCGGAGGAATACATCACGCCGAGGCTCGTGCAGCCGCGGAAGTCGCCGTTGTTGCAGGCCGCGCGGTAGAGCATGCCCGCCTGCGAGTAGTCGCGCGCCACGCCCCGGCCGCTGAAGTAGGCCGTGGCCAGCTCGTAGCAGCCGCGCCCGAAGCGCCCGTCGCAGGACTCCTTGAACAGCGTGGCCGCGCGCGCGACGTCGGCGGGGGCCACCGACGTCTTGGTGAGGAGGCCGAGGCTGTGGCAGGCGCCGGGCTCGTGCCCCTCGCACGCGCGCTTGAAGAGCGCGCCGGCCTTGGCGGGATCACGCGGCGCGCCCAGGCCCGACTCGTGGGCCAGGCCGAGGCGATAGCAGCCGGCCATGGACCCGCCGTCGCAGGCCTTGCCGAACAGGGCCGCCGCCTTGGCCGGATCGCGCGGGACGCCGCGGCCCTCGCTCGTGGCCACGCCGATCTCGCTGCAGCCTTCGGCGTCTCCGCCCTGGCACGCCTTCTGGAAGAGCTGGGCCGCGCCCGGGACGCTGGCGGCGAGGCCGACGCCGTCGCGGTTCATAACCCCGAGCATGGCGCAGGCGCGCGCGATGCCGCCCTCACACGACTGCGAGAGCAGGGTGCCCGCGCGCCCGAGATCCTTCGGGACGTCCTTGCCGTCGGAATACAGGACGGCCAGGCGGATGCAGGCCTCGGCATATTTGAGGTCGCAGGCACGCTGGAAGAGCGTGATCGCCTTGTTGACGTCCTTGGAGCCGCCCTGCCCCGCCACGTAGATGGCGGCCTGCTCGAAGCAGCCCTTGGCCTGCCCGCCGTCGCAGGCCTTCTTGTAGAAGCCGGAGGCCTTGCCCGCATCGCGCGGCGCGCCCTCGCCGCTCTGGTAGGCGGCGGCCAGGGTCAGGCAGTCGGCGGCGTTGCCCTTGTCGCAGGATTTCTTGACCGCCTCGACGTCGAGGGCCGCGGGGGCGGGGGCTTGCGCGGGAGGCGCGGCCGGCGCCTGAGCCTGCGCGGTGATGGTCCAGCCGACTACGACCAGGAGGAGAGACGTGATCGAGAGTCGCATGGTGGCGATGACACTACCCCCGGTTCGCGGGGAGCGTCAACGTACGGGGTTCACAACCCCGGGCGCGAACGGGAGGGTGTGATATGGCACACGGGTCGCGAACCAGTGCTCGTACCAGCGGACGCTGCGGTCCATCAGGTCCACGATGTGGCGCGGCTCGCGCAGGCCGTGCCCCTCGCGCGGGTAGCGCACCATCACCACGGGCACGCCCACGTCCTTGAGCGCGATGAAGAACTGCTCGGACTCCGCGATGGGGACGTCGTTGTCGTTCTCGCCGTGCACGAGCATGGTGGGAGTCGCGACCTTGCCCACGTGTTTGAGGGCCGACCGCTCCCAGAGGACGTCCATCAGGTTCCCCTGGTGCGGGAGCACGCCCCACTCCATCTGCTCGTACATGTTGTAGTACGTCATGTAGTTGTAGCTGACGTTGTTGATGATGGGCGCGAGCGGGATGGCGGCGCGGAACATCCGCGTCTGCGTGATCAGCCAGGCGCTGAGCTGGCCGCCGTAGCTGCCGCCTTCCACCCCGAGCCGGTCGCGGTCGATCCAGGGATTGCGTCTGAGCGCCGCCGACGTGCCGTACAGGACGTCCTGCGCTTCGTTCCCGTTCTGGTCGCCGTACACCGCGTCCGCGAAGGCCTGGCCGTAGCCGGTGGATCCACGGAAGTTCACCATCAGCACGGCCCATCCGCGGTGCGCGTACTGCTGCACCCGGAAGTTGAAGGCGGGGCCTTGCGCGCCGTGCGGGCCGCCGTGGATGACCACGATCATCGGGTGCTTCGAGTCCGCGGTCCGCCCGATGGGCTGAGCGAGGTAGGCCTCGACGTCGAACTTGAAGTCGTTGCTCCGGAACGTGAAGGGCTCGACCCTGGCGATCTCGACGTCGCGCAGCGCGACCAGGTTCAGGTCGGTCAGCTTGCGCGCCGCGCCCGTCTCGCCGCGCAGGTAGAGCTGGCCGAGGTCGGTGGGGCTCGCGTAGACGTAGGCGAGCCCGCCGCCGCGGGCCGTGCTCCAGGACTCGACGCGCCCCGGATCGCCGACGACGATCTCCGCCTTGCCGCCCGCGGCGGGCAGGCGATAGAGCCGCAGGTGGCCGCGCTCCTGCACGGAGAAGTACACCCATCGCCCGTCGGGCGACCAGGACGGCGAGGCCTGGCGGTTGTCGACGGCGGCGCCGAGCTCGCGGCGATTGCTGCCGTCCGCGTTGATGACCCAGACGTGCGTGTCCTCCATCGTCGTCTCGAGGTCGGTGAGGCCGCGATGCGTGGCCATGAACGCGACGCTCTTGCCGTCCGGCGACCAGCGCGGCTGATATTCAGCGCTCTCCGTGGCGGTCAGTCCCCGGATCGTTCCGTCGGCCACGCGCAGGGCAAAGAGATCCTGGTTGTAGAAAAGATCGGGCTCGGGCTCCCGGTTGGAGACGAACAGGATCTCGCGCCCGTCCGGCGACCAGTCGATCGAGTGCTCTTCGGTGACGCCCGAGGTCAGCGCGCGCGGCGTCCCGCCCGCGGCGTCCACGAGGAAGATGTGCCGGCGCCGGTTGTCGTTGAAGCGCGTGTTCCCTTCCACGGCGTCCGGCTTGTAGAGGTAGCGCGTGATCACCACGGGATCGCCCGTGGCCAGCTCCGTCTCCGGGCCGGGAGTGGCGGAGACGAACGCGATCTGCTTCGAGTCGGGCGACCAGGCGATGGCGCGGCCCTCGAAGGTCAGCGGGCTGTTCGTGCCCTGCGTCTCCGCGAGGACGCGGGGCGCGCCCGCCCCGTCGGCGGCGACGACCATGAGGGCGTCCTTGTCGCCGCTCGTTCCCGCGTACGCGATCCAGCGGCCGTCCGGCGACCAGGAGGGATCGGATCCCCTGGCGTCGGCACCCCCCACCTGCGCCGGCGAGCCGTCCGGGAGCGCCATGACCCAGAGCTGGGTGCGCGGACGGCCGGGGCCGTCGTTCGTCTGCACCGTGTAGGCGGCGCGGGTGCCGTCCGGCGAGAGCTGCACCGACGTCACGGCGCGCATCCGGAAGTAGTCGGTGCTCTCCAGGCGCCTCGGCGCGGCCGCGGCCGCGGCGGCGGAGAGAGCGAAGACGCAGGCAGGGGCGAGCCAGCGAGTCATGAGGGGGCCTCCAGCGAGACGCGGAGCATAGGCCGGAACCGGGCTGGGGAGAACCGTGTATGCTCCCCGCCCAGGATGGACCGCGAGCAGGCCGTCGAAGCGCTCCAGCTCCTGCGCCGCGTCGTCGGGCAGGCGCGCGACGACACCACCCTGCAGAACTGGGGCGTCATCTGGATGCTCCACGGCTTCACGAACGGCCTCGGGTTCGTCGGAACGAACATCTTGATGTGGCGCGGCTACACCACGCCATGGCCCTACTTCATGCTCTGGGGCGTCATCCTCCCCGTGAACATGACGTCGATCTTCCTGCTCAAGTCGCGCCCGGCCGGGGCCTGGACGTTCTTCGAGAGCATGATCTGGCTCATCTGGACTTCGTTCATCGGCGCCGCCCTCGTGGCCACGGCCGCCAACTTCCTGCTCGGCTTCCAGCTCGTGCAGCTCGGCCCCGTCGTGGCCGTCCTCTCCGCGTACGCGTTCGCGTTGATGGGCGGGATGATGGGCAAGCGCTGGTTCCTCGGCTCCGCCCTGTTCGCGGTGGTGGCGGTGGCGATGGGCGCGTTCCCACGCTTCGGGTTCATCCTCCTGGGGCTCGCGTGGGGGGCGGTGCAGTTCGTCGCCGGCGCCACCTTGCACGCGCAGCGCAAGCGCCGGCTGGCCTCGGGCACTTCACCTCGCCTGGTCTAGAGTCCATGGACTCGGTCCGCCTCGCGATCCTGGGCGCGCTGGCCGCGTCGCGCGTCGGCATGGAGCGTTCCGAAGTGCTTGCCGCGCTGTCCGCGGCGGGCGTGGATTCCGGCGCGGCGTCGCGCGAGCTGTCGGCCCTGGTTACGTCGGGGCGCGTGTCCGCCGCGCGCGCGACCTGGCTGGAGCTGACGCCTTCCGGGATCCTCGACCTGCTGGCGCTGCACGCGGAGATCGAGCGCGCGCTCGACCCTTCGCCACCGTTGCCCGAGCAGGAGCAGTGTCCCTCGGTGCCGTGGCTGACTGCGGTCCAGACCTGCTGGATCGACGCGCTCTCCATCAACTACCGGGTGGATCCTTCTGCGCTCTCGCCCCTCCTGCCCGCGCCCCTCGAGCCCGAAGTCCACAAGGGCCACGGCTGGGTGCAGGTCCTGATGTCGTCGCTGCGCGACATGCGCCCGCCCGGGATCCCGTCGTTGTTCGGGACGTGTTTTTACCAGGTGAGCTACCGCGCGGCCGTGCGCTATCGGGACGCTTTCGGGGCCTGGCGGCGCGGCGGGTACTTCGTGCGCAGCGAGACGAACCACCCCGTCATGCGCGCGGTGGGGAACGCGCTCGCGGAGTTCAAGTTCCACGACTTCGGGGCGGCGGACATGGTGATGCTGCGCGACGGCGACCGCCTGACCGTGGGCGTCGATCCGGAGCCCGGGTTTCCGGACGGGCGGCTGGTGTCGGTGGTGGACACGCGGCCGCTGGCTTCTCCGCCCGCGGGCTCGTGCTGGTCCTCGCTGGGCGAGCTGCACGAGCCCCTCGTCGAGTGCTACGACGCGCTCGGCGTGGACACGGCGGAGGGGCACCTGTACATCCTGACCATCGACCGCGATCCGTGGAACGCGCGGTTCGTCGCGCCGGCCAACCTGTATTGCGAATATTTCGACACGGGCCCTCTCGGGCGCGGGGCGAGCGCGCTCGATTCGGTGCTGCACCTGGAGGAGTGCCGGTATCGCTGGCGGCCGCTACGGAGGGTGGCCCTGGCGTAGAGGTTCGCTTCTATCCGTTTCGGAACGGATGAGGCGCGGCAGATATTCTGTGCGCCGCCTCTCGATTCGGACCTCAGTTTCAGCGCACTCGATCGGATTCGGTGCGCGCGTGTCTCCACGATCGCGCTCTCACCGCGCTTGCGCCCGCCTGTGCCGCGTTCGCGCGCGAGTCTTCGATTCCGTCGATCACATCGCTGCGCGCTCGTCCTGACGCACGCGAGCGCCCCCGCGCGGCCGCGAAAATCAGCGTGATAAACAAGGCGCATGAGTACGAACATCCTCGCTCTCGCCTCCGCCCTCTCCGATCACGACCTCCTCGCGCGACTCGGCACTCTCGCCGGGAAGGAACGCGAGGCCACGGTCGAGCTCGTGGCGCACCTGGCGGCGCTCGATGCCCGGCCATCTCTCTACGCTGCGCGCGGGCACGGCTCGCTCTTCGCCTACTGCACCGATGTCCTGCACCTCTCCGAGGACGCGGCGTGCAATCGCATAGCCGCGGTCCGCGCGTGTCGCCTGTTTCCGGTGATCCTCGACCGGCTCGCCTCCGGCGCGGTGTCGCTCACGTCCGTGCGGATGCTGCGGCCGCATCTCACGCCGGAGAACCACGAGGCGGTGCTGGCCAAGGCCTCGGGCAAGACCCTTCGCGAAGTAGAGGCCCTGATCGCGGAGCTGGCTCCGCGGCCGGATGTCCCGACGTCGGTGCGGAAGCTTCCGGAGCCCGCGCCGCCCACACTGGATCTTGCGCCGACGCCACCAGGCGCGCCGAGTGTGCTCGCTGTGGCGCCGCCCCGGCCGCGGCCCGTCATCGAGACGACCTCGCCGGAGCGCTATCGCGTCCAGTTCACGATCGGCAAGGAGAGCCATGATCGGCTGCGGCGCCTCCAGGGCCTTCTCCGCCGCGAAATCCCGAACGGGGACGCGGGCCAGATCGTCGAGCGTGCCCTTTCCGTCCTCCTCGAGCAAGTCGAGAAGTCGAAGTTCGCCGCCACCTCGAAGCCGCACCGCCCTATCCGTCCCGGAACGGATACGGCCCGCATACCGAACGAGGCGCGTACGCCCGTGGTCCGGTCGCGCCACATCCCGAACGCGGTCCAGCGCGGCGCTTGGCGACGCGACGGAGGCCAGTGCCGTTTCGTGAGCGCGGACGGCGTGAGATGCAAGGAGCGCGTCTTCCTCGAATTCCACCACGGGCAGGCCCATGCGCTCGACGGACCCGCCACCGTCGACAACATCTCGCTGCGCTGCCGGCGCCACAATCAATATGAAGCGGAGCTGGTTTTTGGGCCCCGGGCGCAAATGACCCCACAATGAGGGGCCATGCGCGTGCGTCTCCTGGTCCTGGCAATTCTCCTCCTGGCCGTTCGGGTGCCGTCCCCGGTGGCCCGCGCGGAGGCCCCGACGCGCACCGCCGCCCTGTCGGCGGCGCTTCACGGGAGCCCGAGCGCGATGCACAAGGTCTGGGTCTACTTCCGCGACAAGGGCCCGAACGCAACGGCACGCATGGAGACCCTGGCCCTCTCGTCGCGCGCACGAGCGCGAAGGGCCCTTCGCGGATCCACGAAGGGCGCCACCTTCGAAGACGTGCCACTGGCGGCGTCCTACGTCGCGGAGGTGGCCGGGCGCGTGACCCGCGTGCGGCAGCAGGTGGCCTGGCTCAACGCCATGAGCGTGGAGGCGAGCGCCGACCAGATCGCGTCGCTCGAGCGCCTGGCCTTCGTCGCCCGCATCGACCTCGTCCGCGGCTATCGACGTCGCCTGGATGACGAGGGCGCGGGGCGAGCGCAAGCGGCAGCCGCGTCGGCCGGCCGCTCGCCCGCGCGCACTCCGGCCGCGCGCTCCGCCGCCTTCGACTACGGCCTCTCCGCCGGCCAGCTCACCCAGATCGGCGTGCCCGCCGCCCACGAGATGGGGCTGCACGGCGAGGGCGTGATGGTGGCCGTCTTCGACACGGGCTTCGACACGCTCTCCCACGAGGCCTTCGCCGCCATGTCGATCGTCGACCGCCACGACTTCGTCAACGGCGACGAAGACGTCGCCAACGGGCGCGACCGCGGCGAAGGCAGCCACGGCACGGAGACCCTCTCCGTCCTCGGCGGATGGGCCCCCGGCCACCTCATCGGCCCCGCCTTCAACGCCACCTACATCCTGGCCAAGACGGAGGACACGAGCAGCGAGACGCCCGTCGAGGAGGACAACTGGGCGGCGGCGGCGGAGTGGGCGGAGGCGCGCGGCGCCGACGTCATCAGCAGCTCGCTCGGCTATCTGACCTTCGATCCCGGCTTCCCCAGCTACACCCCCGAGGACATGGACGGGCAGACCGCGATCTCGACGCGCGCGGCCGAGCGGGCCGCCGAGCGCGGAGTCGTGGTCGTGATCTCGGCCGGCAACGCGGGCCCGAGCACGCTGCACAACACGCTGGGCGCGCCCGCGGACGGGCGCCTCGTCCTCGCCGTGGGCGCGGTGAACTCGTCGGGCGCGCGCGCGAGCTTCAGCTCCGTCGGGCCCTCCGCGGACGGCCGCATCAAACCGGACGTCGCCGCCCAGGGCGTGGCCGTCACCGCGGCCGCTCCCGGGACGGCCAGCGCCTACACCAGCGTGAACGGGACGTCGTTCTCGTGTCCGCTCACGGCCGGGGTGGCGGCCCTGGTGCTGCAGGCGCGGCCGACGGCCACGGTGAGCGAGATCGAGGACGTCTTGCGTGCCACGGCCAGCCAGGCCGCCCAGCCCGACAACCTCCTGGGCTGGGGCATCGTGGACGCGACCCGCGCCATCCAGGCCCTTTCCCGCTAACCCCGTTCCCGTTCCCCGTCTCCGCTCCCGTCCGTGGGCCGATCCCGCCCCGTTCCCGTCCGCTTCGCCGACCGGGAACCAAGGTGGCACTCAGTGCGTAACGCATATATGCTCCCCACACCGACCCAGCCCCGGAGGCCCGATGACGGACCCGCGGATCCCGACCGAAGACTTCCTGCCCCTGCGCCCCGTCGAGTTCGACATCCTGCTCGCCCTCGGCGACGGCGAGCGGCACGGGTACGCGATCATGCAGGAAGCCCTGCGCCGCAGCGAGGGGCAGCTCCAGCTCGAGCCGGGCACCCTGTACCGCGCCCTGCGCCGGATGCGCGAGGCCGGCCTCGTGACCGAGACCGCCGGCCGCGGACAGGAGGGAAGCGACGAGCGGCGCCGGTTCTATCGCCTCACCGCGCTCGGCCGACGCGTCGCGGCCGCGGAGGCGCAGCGGATGGCGGCGCTGGTGCGGACGGCGCGCACCCGCGGCCTGCTCGGCAAGGCTTGAGATGAGACCCGCCGCGATCCCCGCCCGGGCCCGCCGCGCCTACGCGTTCCTGCTGAAGGCCTACCCGCCCGCTTTCCGCGCGGACGTGGGCGAGGAGATGGCGGCCGCCTTCGCGGACCGCTACCAGGACGAGGCCGCGCGAAGCCGAAGCGCCCTCGCCGTCCTGTGGGCACGCACCCTGTGGGACACCGCACGCAACGCCATCCCCGAACGGATGGCGCGGCGGATGACCGACCCCACGCCAACGGCCGCGATCGCCGGCAACGGAGGAACGATGGACACCCTGGCCCAGGACGTGCGCTACGCCCTGCGCGCGCTCGCCCAGCAGCGCGCGTTCGCGATCGTCGCGGTGGTGACGCTCGCTCTGGGGGTCGGCGCCAACGCGGCCATCTTCTCCGTCGTGAACGCGATGCTCCTGCGGCCACTGCCCTATCCCGCCGCGGAGCGGGTGGTGATGGTCTGGACCACGACCGGGAACGGCCAGGCCGCCGCCGCCTGGCCGGAGTACCTCGACTGGCGCGCCCAGTCGCATTCCTTCGAGGAGATGGCGGTGGCCCGGCACCAGAGCGTCACCCTCGTCGGCGGCGCGGAGCCGGAGCGCGTGACAGGCGCCTTCGTGAGCTCCACGCTGTTCGATGTCGTGGGCGCCCGGCCCGAGCTGGGGCGGACGTTCCGGCCGGAGGAGACCGATCCCACCACCGCGCAGCCGGTGGCCGTGATCAGCCATGGCCTGTGGACGCGCCGCTTCGGAGCGGACCCCGCGATCCTCGGGCGCACGCTCATCTTCAACGGCCAGCCGCGCGCGGTCATCGGGGTGATCGGGCCCGAGTTCGAGCCCGGCCGCGCTCCCTTCGACGGCTGGTTCATGGGCACGGAGGTATGGCTGCCCGTCGCCGACTTCCCGAACGCGAACGGCCTGGCCCGCGGCCAGACCGAGCTCGGCGTGGTGGCGCGCCTGCGCCCCGGAGTGACACCCGCGGCGGCCCAGGCCGACCTGGCCGTGGTGGCGGAGCGCCTCCAGAAAGCCTATCCGGACACTCACGCCCGTCGCACCGTGATCGTGAGGCCCCTTCACGAGCAGCTCGTCTCCGACGTGCGCCCGGCGCTGCTCATCCTGCTCGGGGCCGTGGCCCTCGTCCTCCTCATCGCCTGCGCGAACGTCGCGAACCTCCTGCTCGCCCGCGCCGCGCACCGGCAGCGCGAGCTGGCCCTGCGCAGCGCGCTCGGGGCGGGCCGCGGCCGCCTGGTGGCGCAGCTCCTCACCGAAAGCATGGTCCTGGCCCTGGCCGCCGGGGTGCTGGGGACGATGGTCGGCGCGCTCGCCCTCCGCGGCCTCGTCGCGCTCGTGCCCGCAAACGTGGGTCTGCCCGCGGATCTCGCCATCGACCGCACGGTGCTCGCCTTCACCGCGGGCCTGTCGGTACTGACGGGCGTCGTGTTCGGCCTCCTTCCCGCCTGGCAGGCGTCGCGGCCCGATCTCCTCGCCGTCCTGCGCGAGGGCGGACGATCCGTGGGCGGGGCCGCGCGGCGCCGCTTCCGTGACGGCCTGGTGGTGGCGGAGATCGCGCTCTCGCTCGTCCTGCTCGTGGGAGCCGGCCTCCTCCTGCGCAGCGTGCTCGCCCTCCAGGGCGCCGAACCGGGGTTCCGCACGGATCGGCTGCTCACGATGGAGTTCCGCCTGCCCACTTCGCGCTACACCGAGCCGGCACAGATGGCGGCGTTCTTCCACGCGATCCTCGAGCGCATGCGCGCGGTGCCCGGAGTGGAGAGCGTGGCCCTCGCGCGCGCGGTGCCCTTCAGCGGCAACGGGGGCTCCGGCACCTACGAGGTGGACGGCCAGGCCCCGCCCGCGCCCGGAAGCGAGCCGCACACGCAGACCAACATCGTCAGCCCCGCCTACTTCCGCACGATGGGGATCCCCATCCTGCAGGGCCGCGAGTTCGAGGAACGCGATACCGCGGTCGCCACCCCCGTCGCGGTGGTGAGCGCGACCTTCGCGCGGACGGCCTGGCCGGGCCAGGACCCGCTCGGCAAGCGGTTCCGTCTCAGGGAACGCCCCCAATGGCTCACCGTCGTCGGCGTCGTCGGCGACATACGGCACGGGTCGTTCGCGGAGGCGGCCTCACCGCAGGCCTACACCCCTCACGATCAGGATCCGCGCATCTTCGCCTGCGTTCTCGCGCGCACGACCGGCGACCCGATGGCGATGGCCGCCCCCATCCGCCAGGCCATCTGGTCCGTGGACGCGCAGCAGCCCGTCTGGCGCGTGCGCTCGATGGAATCGCTGCTGGCCGCCGCGCGCGGCCCCGCGCGCGCCATATCGATTCTCATCGCGATCTTCGCGGGAGTGGCCCTGCTGCTGGCCGCCGTCGGCATCTACGGGGTGATGGCCTACCTCGTCGCGCAGCGGACGCGCGAGATCGGGATCCGCATGGCCCTCGGCGCTTCCGCGCAGACGGTCATGCGCATGGTCGTGGGGCGCGGGCTGGCCCTCACGCTGGCCGCGACCCTGATCGGGATCGCCGGCGCGGCCGCGCTGAGCCGGACGCTGGCCACGTTGCTGTTCGGAGTGGCGCCCCTCGATCCCGTGACGTTCGTGGCGGCGGCGACGGTCCTGGGCGGCGTCGCCCTGCTCGCGTCGTACCTGCCCGCGCGCCGGGCCGCGCGCGTGGATCCGGTGGTGGCGCTGGCGGAGGAGTAGCGAGGCTATACTCCGCCGCATGATTCATCGTGCGTGCGGCGTTTTGATGCTGATGGGCGTCGCGGCCGCCGCGTCGGCGCAGGGTCCCTCGCCCGCGTCATCAGGGCCACCGCCCCAGACCGAAGCCGACGAGTACACGCGCTATGAGATGCTCGGCCCGGGCACCGGCCGCTTCCGCATTTTGTATGAAGTCACCGCCACCACGCCCGGCGCGACGGTGTTCTTCAATCCCATCCGCAAGGGCAGCGTGGCCACGGACGAGAGGGTCCGCGACCGGCTCAACGGCAAGCTCCTCGACTTCTCGATCGTGGGCGGGCGCGAGGCCAAGGCGGGCGGCCTCGCCGACGCCGACCCCGACGAGCGCTACATCGCGGTGCAGCTCCCGCGGCGCGTGCCCGCGGACGGGGGCGAGGTCCGCCTCCTCATCGAGAAGACGTACCAGGACCCGAAGAGCTACGTCGTGGAGGCGGAAGACGTCGTGTTCACGCGCTCGCTCGGCATCAAGCGCAACGCGGTGGTGCTGCCCGCGGGCTACGAGCTGGTGGCGTGCAACGTGCCCGCCCAGGTGGCGACGGAAGCGGACGGACGCCTCGTGGTGAGCTTCGTGAACACGTTCCCGGGCCCGGCCGCGGTCGTGATCAAGGGACGGAGGCTCCGATGAGGACGGGGGCCCTCGCCGCCGCTGGAGTGCTGGCCGCGGCCGCCGCCGTCTCCGCGCAGGAGCCCGGACGCCTGGCCGAGCGCGCGCACCAGGACCGCGAGATCGTCTACTTCCTGCGCGAGCCTGACACGCACGCCTTCGACCTCTACCACGACTACACGGAAGCGCGCGAAGGGATGGACCGCTACATCAACGTCGTGCGCCAGGGCAGTACGGTCGCCAACCCGGAGGCGCGCCTCCTCGACACGGGCGAAGATCTCAAGCCCGAGATCCTGAAGGGCGAGGCCATCACCGCCGCCAAGCTCGACATCGGCGAGCCCGTGCGGCCGGACAGCGAGATCGTGCTCATCCGCTTCCCTCCCGTCGCGCGCGGGGCCAGCGTGCGCCTGCGCATCAGCGAGACCTACACCGATCCCGCCCGCTACAAGATGGAGGGCGACGAGCTGGTGTGGGACCGCAGCTTCGGGCGGCCGCGCAACGCCGTCGTGCTGCCCGCGGGGTGGATGCTGACCGCGAGCTCGATCCCGGCCACCGTCAGCCTGACGGAGGACGGGCGCATCCGTCTGGACTTCGTGAACCCGCGTCCGGACGAGATCGCGGTGTTGATCAAGGCAAAGAAAAGACAACGGTAGCAACGGAAAATCGATCGACGCGGTTGGCAAGATAGAGGTTGTGAGCCAGATCGGCCTGCCATCAGGGGCAGGATCGGTCTTTGCTACGCCTTGGTGACGATCTGGCTCGGCCGTGTCTTGTACGGATCCTGCGGCCTTCCGAAGAAATACCCCTGCGCGTAGCGCAAGCCGAGGCTGCGCAACGTGTCCGCCTCCTGCTGGGTCTCGATGCCCTCGGCGATGACGGCCGCCCCCACCGCCGTGCCCATCTCCGTGATGGCCCGCACCACCTGCTGGCTGACCTTCTTCTCGTGGATGTCGCGCACGAGGCCCATGTCGATCTTCAGGTAGCTCGCGCCCAGGTTCGCGATCGTCTCCAGCCCCGAGTACCCCGCCCCCACGTCGTCGATGGCGAAGGTGAAGCCGAGGTCGAGGAAGGAGTGCATGGCCTCGCGGTAGAGGTTCAGGTTCTCGATGACCTGGCCCTCCGTGATCTCGAGGGTCACGGTGGACGGCGAGAGGCGGGGCCCGAGGTAGTCGAGCACGCCGCGCCCCAGGAAGCTGACGTCGCGCACGGTGGCGGGCACGGTGTTCACGAAGAGGCGGGCGGGCGAGCCGAAGTACTCCCAGTCGATGAAGACCTGGCGCCGGCACGCGCGCTCGAGCTCGTCCACGAGGTCGAAGCGCGCCGCCGTCCCGAACAGGTTCATCGGGTATTCGAGCAGGCTCCCGCGCGGGCCGCGGGAGAGGCCCTCGTAGCCGACGATCTCCTTCGTCTCCATCTGCACGATGGGCTGGAAGGCGCTCCAGAGGCTCTTGTTGACGATGACCTCGACCACGGCGTCCCGCTGGTCCCGCTCGCGGAGCTTGCGGCGCAGGTCGGCGGAGGTGCGCGCGTCCTCGATGAGGCGAAGGACCTGGCGCTCCTCGTTCTCGAGGGGGCTCCAGAGCGAGAAGCCGTGGCCCACTTCCACCGCCGGCCGCTCGCGCATGTAGGGCGTGGTCAGGCGGGCCACGCGCGGGGTCACGAAGCTCTCCACGCGGTCGCACAGGCGCTGCAGGTCCACCGCCGCGAACGGGTTCTTGGTCTTGCGCTTGCCGGTCAGGAAGAAGAGGTAGCGGTCGGCGTCGCGCTCGTCGCGGGTGAGGACGTCGTCGTCCCGCACGTGCGTCTTGGTCTCGGCCAGGAGGGGGTCCACCTGCGAGCGCAGCGTCTTGTAGGCGGTGGCGCCGAAGCTGCGCTCGATGCGCGCCAGGGCCGTGAGGTCGACCAGCAGCACCCCCATCGCGCCGTTCTCGCGGAAGTACTCCACGATGCGCGGCTGGACCTCCCGGAACGGGGGGATGAGCACGAAAGGATTGTCGTCAGCGGCCGGAAGTTGTCAAAGGCCCCGGGCCCGGGACCCGCCGGCCAGCCGTCCCAGCGCCCACCCCGCCGCCATCAGCACGGCGAGGACCCAGGCCTGCTTGAACGTGCGCGTGCTGAGCAGCCAGAGCGCGAAGGCGATCGCGACGGGCGCGATCGCGTTCGCGCCCGGGAGACGGAAGCCCCCCTCTTCCCCGCCGCGGCGGCGGAAGACGAGGAGGGCGGCGCAGATGAGCCCGTACGTCACGAGGCGCACGATGGCGGAGACGGTCGCGTTCCAGGCGAAGCTTCCGTAGATCGCGCAGCCCAGCGTCACCGCGGAGTAGAACCAGATCGCGACGTCCGGGGTGCGGAAGCGTGGGTGGATGCGGCCGAGGATGGCGGGCAGCTCGCCCCGCTGGGCCATCGAAAAGAGAAGACGCGGGGCGGCCAGCACGGATCCGGTGGCGAGCCCGTAGGTGGAAATCATCGCTCCCACCGTGATGAGCAGGACACCGGGGGATCCCAACAGGATCCGGAACGCTTCCGCCAATGGCGCCTTCGTCGTGGCCACCGCGGGCACGACGCCCACCGCCACCACCTGCACGAGCGTGTAGACGGTCGCGATGACGGCCATGCCCACGATGAGCGCGAACGCGCTGTCCTTGCGCGGACGCCGGAGCTCGCCCGCCACGATGAGCGGGGTGTCGAACCCGCCGTACGCGAAGACCAGGAGCAGGACGCCCTGCGTCCAATTGGCATCGGCCACCGTCTGAGTGGCCAGGACATCGCCGCTCACCCGGGGCAGGCCCAGCAGGATCAGGAGGAAGAGGGGCACCAGCTTGCCCGCGGTCAGCAGGTCCACCGCCCACGTCGCCTGGCGGACGCCGAGCACGTTGATGATGGTGATCACGGCGAGCACGACGGTCATGGTGGCGACGCGGCCCGCGCCTTGAGCCAGCGGGGGCGCGAGGGGCCCGAGGTAATCGGTGAACACGTTCAGCGCCGCCGCCGCCGAAGTGGCGCGAATGAAGAAGGTCAGCCAGCCCGCCTGGAACCCCGCATCACGGCCGAAGGCCTCGCGCACGTAGAGGTACGGCCCGCCCGCCTCCGAGAACCGGCTCGCCACCTCGGCCGTGCACAGCAGCATGGTCAACATGCCCAGCCCGGCCAGGACGAAGGTGATCGGGCTGCCCGCGCCCGTGAGCCCGGCCAGGACGGAAGGCAGGCTGAAGATGCCGCTCCCGATGACCCCGTTGATGATCGCGGCCGTGAAGTCCCAGCGGCCGATGGCGCGGACGAGGCTCGGTGTCGCGGCCGCCCCGTCCGCGTCGGGTCTCAGCTACGACTCTGGAAGATCTTGCCGACGATCTTCCATCCGTCGGCGAATTTGTAGAGGGACAGATAGTCCGTGAAGATGTGCTTGCCGTCGCGATGGACCTCCACCCGCGCCACCGCCTCGTTGTTGGTGATGTCCACGAGCGGGAACTCCGCGCGGATCTGGGGCGCCGGCCCCGTGCGCTCCTTCGCCGCCTTCTCGATGCGGCCCGCCCACTCGTCGAGAGTGATCGTGGTGAGCGCGCCGTCCTTCAGCATGAACATCCGGAAGTCGGGGTGGAACCCCTTGCGCATGAGGGCGGGGTCGCCCTTGACGTGCACGCCTTCGATGTAGGCGGTCCGGATCACGGACTCGATGGCGCGGCGTTCCTCTTCGGCGGCCATGGCCCCTCCCGCGGTGATGGTGACGAGCACCGCGCCCGCCATCGCCGTCATCCTTCTCACCTGGCTCATTCGAAGCTCCGGTGCGGCACCCGCCCCCGCGGGGCGCCGCTCACGACGCCGCCGATGATATCGTGCGCGCGGCGATGAAGGTGGGGCGCCGGATCGCGTCGGGGATCGCGGCCGCGGCGGCGGCCTCCGTGCTCCTGGCCGCGCCCGCGCTCCACACCGAAAACGTCGTCCTCATCACCACGGACGGCCTGCGCTGGCAGGAAGTCTTCGCGGGGGCGGACGAAACGCTCCTCACCAAGGAAGCGGGCGTCGCCGATCCCGAGGGCCTGCGCCTCGAGTTCTGGCGGGACACCCCCGCGGCGCGGCGCGAGGCCCTGCTGCCGTTCCTGTGGCAGGTGCTCGCGAAGCAGGGCCAGCTCTACGGCAACGCGGACCGGGGACACGTGGCCCGGGTGACCAACGGGCGCAACTTCTCCTATCCCGGGTACAACGAGATCCTCAGCGGCCGCGCGGACGCGCGCATCGACAGCAACGACAAGAAGCCGAACCCCAACGTCACCGTGCTCGAATGGCTCAACAAACGCGAGGCATACAACGGCCGCGTGGCCGCGTTCTGCTCCTGGGACGTGTTCCCGTGGATCCTCAACCGCGAGCGCAGCGGACTCGTCGTCAACGCGGGTTTCGAGCCCATGACCTTCGCCGGGGACGGCGGCCGCCTGGCCGTGCTGAACCAGCTCCTCGCGGACACCACACCCGCCGCGGACGGAGTCCGCCACGACTCGCTCACCTACGCCGCTACCCTCGAGTACGTGCGGGCGGCGCGACCTCGCGTCCTCTACATCTCCTACGGCGAGACGGATGATTGGGCGCACGCCGGCCGCTACGATCACTATCTCCATTCCGCGCAGCGCTTCGACCGCTTCGTCCGCCAGCTCTGGGACGAGATGCAGCGCCTCGACCAGTACCGCGGCAAGACCACGTTCGTGATCACGACCGATCACGGGCGCGGACGGGGCCTCACGGGCTGGAAGAGCCACGGCGAGAAGATCCCGGAGTCGGAGAACATCTGGATCGGCGTCCTGGGCCCGGACACGCCGGCCCTGGGCGAGGGCACGCAGACGACGTCGGTGACCCAGAGCCAGGTGGCGGCCACGGTGGCGGCGGCGCTGGGCGAGAATTTCGCCAAGGCCATGCCGGGGGTGGCCGCCCCCATCGCGGGCGCGATCCGCTCCGCGGCGGGCTCGCTGGAGGTGAACCTGGATCGCGCGCGTCTCATGGAGCTGCTCGGCCGTACGCCGTCCGCGCCGCCGCCCGTCGCCCCCGAGCGAGTGGAGACCGCCGACCTCGGCGACGTCGTGCGCGAGAAGGTGACCTACGCCGTCGAAGCGGCCGAGCGTGTGCCCGCGTACGTGTTCGTGCCCAAGGGCAAGGGCCCTTTCCCCGCCGTCCTCTGCCATCACCAGCACGCCGGCGAGTTCCAGGTCGGCAAGGACGGGCCGGCGGGGCTGGGCTCGACGCCCGACCAGCACTACGCGATCGAGCTCGCGCGCCGGGGCTACGTGACGATCGCTCCCGACGCGCTGGCCTTCGGCGAGCGCCAGGACTCGGCCGGCAAGCTCAAGGACGCGAGCTACGAGCGGTTCGAGGCCCTCCACCGCATCACGGAGGGCAAGTCTCTCCAGGGCAAATACGTCTGGGACGCGCGGCGCGCCCTCGACTACCTGGAGACGCGCCCCGAGGTGGACCGCGCGCGCATCGGAATGATCGGCCATTCCCTGGGCGGGCAGGAGACGCTGTTCACGACCGCGGCCGACACGCGCATCCGCGCCGCCGTCTCGAGCTGCGGGTTCGGCAGCCTGCGCGTCCTCGAGCGCGACCGCATCCTCCACAACTTCGCGCTCTTCGTGCCCGGGTTGGCCGAAGCCGGCGACTACGGCGCCGTGCTCGCCCTCGTCGCGCCGCGCCCGTTCCTGGTCGCGGCCCGCAGCGAGGACCCGATCTTCCCGATGGAGGGCATCGAGGAGACGGTGTCCGCGGGCCGCGCCGCCTACGCGGCGGCCGGCGCTTCGGATCGCCTCGCCACCTTCTACGAGCCGGGCCCGCACCAGTTCTCGCCCGCGATGCGCGAGGCGGCCTACGCCTGGCTCGACCGCTGGCTCAAGCCCGAGACGAAGTAGCGCGCACCAGCGCTTCGGGCGGTCCCTGGAACCGGCCCTTCACCACGCCCCACCAGACGAGGGCCAACAGCAGAAGGACGCCGCCCACGATCCAGACGCTCTTCTCGTTCGGCGGCTGCATGCCGATGACGATGAGGGCCAGGCACCCGATCACGCTGATCGCGGCCAGGGGCCGATACCAGCGGCCCAGGTTCCACGGCCCCATCGTCGTCCAGCGGTTGCCGTAGGCGACGAGACCCAGCGCGGTGGGCAGCACATAGGAGAGGTAGAGGAGAATCGCGGCCACCGCCGCCATCGTCTCGTAGATCGGCGTGTAGACCGTGGCCAGGGCGGCGGCCATCGCGACCGTCCAGATGGCGAGGGTCGGCGTCCGGTACTTCTCGGAGACGCGGCTCAGCGCCGCCGACGCCGGCATCCCGCCGTCGCGGGCGAAGGCGTACGCGATCCGCGAGGCCGAAGTGACCGCGGCCAGGCCACACAGGTACTGGGCCACCGCGATGCCGGCAAGGATGGAGTAGGCCAGCGGCCGCGGGAGCACGGCCCCGACCGTCCAGGTGAACGCGCCCGCGCCCAGCGACGCGGCGTGATCGAGGTCGGGGATGGCGACGACGACCGCGCACAGCATCACCCAGCCCGCGGCGCCGGAGACCGCGACCGCCTGCACGATTCCCCGCGGCACGCGCACGGCCGCGTTCACCGTCTCCTCCGCGGTGTTCGCGGACGCGTCGAAGCCGGTGATCGTGTAGGCGGCGAGGAGGAAGCTGAGGACGAACAGCAGGGCCAGGCTGCCCGTCTCCGGCCACACCCCGCCGCCGCGGGCGCCGCTGTAGTTCGAGAAGCTCATCAGGCGGCCCAGGTCGAGCGACCGTGCGAACGCGAGCATCGTGACCGTCAGCAGCAGCGCGATGGCCAGGATCCAGTAGCCGCTGAAGTCCGTCAGCTTGGTGGTGAGCCGGATTCCGAGGTGGTTGACGAGAGCCTGCGCGGCACAGATGGCGAAGACCCCCGCGATGGAGACCGCCATCGTGGCGCCGGCCGACCACCGCGCCGCCTCCAGCCCGATCACGGGGCCGACGGAGTCGATGGTGAACCGGAGCGCCCCGAGGTTGATGGCGGCGATCGCCGCGACCATGCCGAGGAGGTTGAGCCAGGCCGTCGTCCATCCCCACCCCTTGCCGCCCAGGATCGACGCCCAGTGATAGAGGCCGCCCGCGGTCGGAAAGCTGGAGGCGACCTGGCCCATGGTGGCGGCCACGGCGAGCGAGAAGAGGCACACCAGCGGCCAGCCGAGGCCGAAGGCGGCGCCTCCCACGCTCGAGAGCCCCTGGTGGAACGAGGTCACCCCACCGGCCAGGATGCAGATGATCGACATCGAGATCGCGAAGTTGGAGAACGCTCCCATCCCGCGCAGCAGCTCCTGCTTGTAGCCGAGGCGGCCCAGCACGCGCTCGTCTTCAGCGATGGCGTCGCGGCGGCTTTGCCGGTCGGCGGGTAGGGGCATGGCGGCCGCGAGTATAGGCGGGTCGGTTTGAAATCGAAGGCGTGGGCGCGAGAATTCGCGGGATGTCGCCGTCAGACGATGACTTCGCCGCGCGCCTCCGGGGATTCGGGCCGCTGGGAATCCTGTCCGTCCTCGTGATCGTCGCCGGCAACCTCGTTCTCGCCCCGCTCAGCGCCGTACTGGCGCTGGTGTGGGCTCGCTACTCTCGCACTCCCTGGCGTGAAATCGGCTACGTGCGGCCCCGGTGCTGGACCTGTGGTCTGGCCATCGGAGTCGCCTTCGGCATCGCCCTGAAGGTGGCCATGAAGGCGATCGTGATGCCCCTTCTCGGGGCCGATCCGATCAACCAGGCCTATCACTACCTGGTCGGCAACCAGGCGGCGATCCCGGGGATGCTGTTCTCCATGATCGTCGGCGCCGGCTTCGGAGAGGAGACGCTGTTCCGCGGATACATGTTCGAGCGCCTGGGGAAGGTCCTCAGACCTGGCGCGGGCAGCAAGGCGACGGTCGTGCTGATCACCTCCGTGCTCTTCGGACTGGCCCACTACCCCGTCCAGGGTCTCCCCGGCGCCCAGCAAGGCACGATCTTCGGGCTCGTGTTCGGGACGATCTTCGCCGCCACCGGCCGGCTCTGGATGTTGATGTGTGCGCACGCCTCGTTCGATCTCACCGCCTACGCGATCATCTTCTGGGGTCTCGAATCGAGAGTGGCTCACCTCGTCTTCAAATAGGCGGGGAGGGCCCAAGGCGCGGGTATACTTTCGCCGTCTTGCTGTTCCTGACCGGCGCTTCTGGCTACATCGGATCGCGCGTGGGAGAGCGCTTCGCCGCCCGCAGCCGGCGTGTCCGCAGCCTGACCCTTCCCGACGATCCGGTCGATCCCGGCAACATCTTTCCCTGCCAGGTGGTGCGCGGCGACCTGACCCTCCCCGGCAGCTTCGACGCCTACGGCGAAGGCGTGAATGCGATCGTGCACGCGGCCGCGGCCATGCCTCCCGCCTCCGCGGCCCGCATCCGCGCCGTCAACGTCGAAGGCACCGCGAACGTGATCGCGTTCGCCAAGCGCTGGAAGATCCGTCGCCTCGTCTATCTCTCGGCGGCTCCGCCGCGCCCGGACGCGGACGACGCGTATGCGGCCTCGAAGGTGGAAGCGGAGCGCCTGGTCGTCGAATCCGGGCTCGACTACACCGTCTTGCGGCTGGCCCTCGTCTACGGCCCGGGCGGCGCGCGGCCGTTCCGCAGCCTCGTCTCGCGTGTGCGCCGGATCCCGCTCGTGTACCCGATCGCGGGCCGCGGCCGCTCGCGCCTGCAGCCCGTCTACATCGGCGACGTCGTGGGTGCGGTCGAGCTCGTCCTCTCCACCGCCGCCGCCGCGCGCAAGACCTACAACGTGTCGGGCGGGACGACGGTGGACATGCGCGAGCTCGTGGATCGCATCGCGCACGCGGAGGGACTGCACCGGCTGCGCGTCCACCTGCCCATGGCTCTCTGCCAGCTGGCCTCCCGCACCCTCTCGCGCATGCTGCCCAATGCCGCCTATACGCCCGATGCCCTGCTCGGGCTCGCCGAAGACGCGGACCTCGACCACACCCGCTTCCGCGAGGAGTGCGGCTACGCGCCACTTACCTTGGAGCAGGGCTTCGCCCGCGTCTTCGGTGGGGGCGAAGCCGTCCGCTAGCCGATCCGAGTGGCATAATGGGGCCCCATTTTCCGAAGGGAGCCCCCCATGCCGAGGGTCGTGCGCTGCGGCCTGATCCAGGCCCAGAACGTGAAGGGCCCGGAAGCCGGCCTCGAAGCCATCAAGAAGGCGATGGTGGAGAAGCACGTCAAGCTCATCGAGAAGGCGGCCAAGGAGAAGGTCCGGATCCTCTGCCTCCAAGAGCTGTTCTACGGGCCGTACTTCTGCGCGGAGCAGGAGACGAAGTGGTACCACCTCACGGAGCGCGTCCCGGAGGGACCCACCACGCAGCTCATGATGAAGCTGGCGAAGAAGCACCGCATGGTGATCGTGGTTCCCGTCTACGAAGAGGACCAGCCCGGCGTCTACTACAACACCGCGTCCGTCATCGACGCCGACGGGAAGTACCTCGGCAAATACCGGAAGACCCACATCCCCCACTGCAAGCCGGGGTTCTGGGAGAAGTTCTACTTCCGTCCCGGCAACCTCGGCTACCCGATCTTCGAGACCGCATTCGCGAAGGTGGGCGTCTACATCTGCTACGACCGCCACTTCCCGGAGGGGGCGCGCGCGCTCGGCCTCGCCGGCGCGGAGATCGTGTTCAACCCCTCCGCCACCGTCGCCGGCCTGAGCGAGTACCTCTGGAAGCTCGAGCAGCCCGCGCACGCGGTGGCCAACGGCTACTTCGTGGGCGCCATCAACCGCGTGGGGACGGAAGCCCCGTGGCGCATCGGCGAGTTCTACGGCCAGAGCTACTTCTGCGATCCGCGCGGGAAGTTCCTGGCCGAAGGCCCGCGCGACAAGGACGCGGTGGTGGTCGCCGACCTGAACCTGGACCTGATCGAGGAGGTGCGTTCGGTGTGGCAGTTCTATCGCGACCGCCGGCCCGACGCCTACGCGCCCCTGGTGCAGCCGTGAGCGCGGAAGCGACCAAGCCGGACTCGGCGCATCCGCTGCGCCGCAAGGGCGAGGGCAAGACGTACCGGAACTTCATCGGCGGCCAGTGGGTCGGCTCGGAGTCGTCGAAGACGGTGCCCAACATCAACCCCGCGGACACGCGCGAGGTCCTGGGACACGTGCCCCTCTCCACGGTGGAGGAGACGAAGGCCGCGGTGGCGGCGGCGCGCGATGCCTTCCAATCCTGGCGCGACACGCCCGCGCCCGTGCGCGGCCGCCTCCTCTTCCAGGTCCAGGCCCTCATGGACAAGGAGAAGGAGGACCTGGCCCGCCTCCTGACCCGCGAGGAAGGCAAGACGGTCAAGGAGTCGATGGGCGAGATCCAGCGCACCATCAACATCCTCGAATACACGGCGGGCGAGGGCCGGCGCATCGGCGGCAGCACCGTCCCTTCCGAGCTGCCCCACAACTTCTGCTACACGCTGCGCCAGCCCCTGGGCGTGGTCGCCTGCGTCACGCCCTGGAACTTCCCCGTCGCCATCCCGGTCTGGAAGATCGCGCCCGCGCTGATCGCGGGCAACACCGTCGTCTTCAAGCCGGCCACGCTCACCCCGGAGACGGCGACGGCGGTCGTGTCCATCTTCGAGCGCGCGGGCCTGCCCAAGGGCGTCCTGAACATGGTCCTGGGCTCGGGCGGCACCGTCGGCAACGCGCTCGTCGATCACGAAGACGTGCGCGCGGTCAGCTTCACGGGCTCGAACGAGGTCGGGGCCGGGATCTACGCGCGCGTGGCCAAGCGCATGATCCGCCTGCAGGCGGAGATGGGCGGCAAGAACCCCGTGATCGTGCTCGCGGATGCCGACCTCGACCTCGCGGTGGAGTCCACGGCGCAGGGCGCGTTCGGCTCCACGGGACAGCGTTGCACCGCGACCTCGCGCGTGATCGTGGACGAGAAGGTGGCGGACAAGTTCGTGGCGGACCTGGCCGCGCGCGCGGGCAAGGTGCGCGTGGGCAACGGGCTGGAGAACGGCGTGGACATGGGGCCGGCCGTGGACCCCTCGCAGCTCGAGACCGATCTCAAGTACATCGAGATCGGCCGCAACGAGGGGACGCTGGTCTGCGGCGGGCGCTCCCTCAAGGACGCCGACCGCGCGCACGGCCACTACGTCGAGCCGACGGTGTTCGACCACGTCAAGGCGCAGACGCGCATCGCCCAGGAGGAGATCTTCGGGCCCGTCGTCTCCGTCATCCGGGTGAAAGGCTTCGAGGAGGCGATGGCGGTGGCGAACGGCGTGCCGTTCGGCCTGTCGTCGTCGATCTTCACCGGGGATCCGGCGAAGCTCTTCCGCTTCGTCGACCACATCGAGACGGGGATCGTGCACGTCAACAGCGGGACTCCGGGGGGCGAGGCCCAGATGCCTTTCGGCGGCATGAAGGGCACCGGCCTCGGCCCGCGCGAGCAGGGCGAGACCGCGCTCGAGTTCTTCACGGAGGTGAAGTCGGTCTACGTGGACTACACGGGGCAGGCGCGCAAGGGCAGCCTCTACTGACGATGAGAGTTCCCGCCTTCGCCGCCATCCTTCTCGCCGGCGCCGCGTCCGTCGCGGCCACCGCCGATGCTCCTGCGGACCGGGGGACGATCGTCGTCACCACCGAAGACGGCTCCATCGTGCCCCTGCACAACTGGTCGCTTTCGTACGAATACGGGCTGGCCAAGGCGGGCACTTCGCCCCTCTTCGCCCCCACCGCGCGCAAGGCGGCCTGGGACCTCTACGTCGGCAAGAAGCCCTACCCCGTCACCGGCCAGGTCCTGACCATCGCGTACACGGAGTCGATGCGGTCCACGGAGAGCGACACGGGCGTCAAGACCGAGAAGATCAAGACCCCGCGCGAGCTCACGCTGGCCGGATCGGGCGGGAGCAAGACGTTGAAGATCGAAGCGCCCGCGCGTGAGCTGCTGGTGGAGTCGCTGGAGAAGGGCACGACGCTGATGGCGCGGACCCTCGACGTGCAGGGCGAGACCATCACGGGCACCAAGAAGGACTTCTGCCTCGTGAGCTACACCCCCGTGGTGGAGTGCGGCGGCACCGCGGCCGACCGCGTGATCAAGATCGAGTTCCAGAAATGACGATGGACGCCCGAGAAATCAACGACAAGTACCGCAAATACCTTTACGGCCTCACGACCTACTACAAAGACCCGCTGCCCTTCGTGAAAGGCGAGGGCAAGTGGCTGACGGACGCCAGCGGCCGCCGCTACCTCGACTTCTTCGGCGGGATCGTGACCGTCTCCCTCGGCCACTGCCATCCGCGCGTGGTGGGTGCCATCGAGAAGCAGGCGCGCACCCTGCAGCACGTCTCGACCCTGTTCCCCACCATCCCCATCGTGGAGCTGGCGGAGACGCTGGAGGCGATCTTCCCCGGGGAGCGGCCGGCCAAGATGTTCTTCACGAACAGCGGCACCGAGGCCATCGAGACCGCGATCCTCACCGCGCGCATCCACACGCAACGGACGGAGGTGATCGCGCTGCGCCACGGCTACCACGGGCGCAGCATGCTCTCGATGTCGCTCACCGCCCACGCGAACTGGCGCCTCGGCGGGGTGCAGGATCCGTCCATCCGTCACGCCCTGGCGCCGTATTGCTATCGCTGCCCGCTCGGCCTGAAGGCGGAGAGCTGCGGCACCGCCTGCGCGAGCGATGTCGAAGACGTGATCCGTACGACCACCTCCGGACGGCCCGCCGCCTACATCGCGGAGCCCATCATGGGCGTGGGAGGGTTCATCGTGCCGCCGAAGGAGTACCCGAAGATCGTGGCTGACATCGTGAAGCGGCACGAGGCCCTCTACATCGCGGACGAGGTGCAGACGGGCTGGGGACGCACCGGCGGCAAGTGGTTCGGCATCGAGCAATACGGGGTGAAGCCGGACATCCTCGTCAGCGCCAAGAGCCTGGGCAACGGCCACCCCATCGGCCTCACCATGGCCCGTCAGGAGGTCGCGGACTCATTCAAGGGCGCCACCATCGCCACCTTCGGCGGCAATCCCGTGACCATGGCCGCGGCCAAGGCGGTGGTGGACACGATCCGTGAAGAGAAGCTGATGGACAACGCGACGGAAGTGGGCGGCCACTTCCGCGCCCGCCTCGACCAGCTCAAGGAGAAGCACCGCGTGATCGGCGACGTGCGCGGCATGGGCCTCATGCAGGGGCTCGAGCTGGTGAAGGACCGCGAGACCAAGGAGCCCGCGCCGCAGCAGACCTCGGCCGTGCTGGAGGCGGCCAAGGACCACGGCGTGATCATCGGCAAGGGCGGCCTCTTCGGGAACGTGCTGCGCATCTCGCCCGCCCTGAACGTGACCAAGGCGGACGGGGACCAGGCCGCGGATCTCCTCGACAAGGCCTTCACGGACGCGGGGAAGGTCTAGGTGGGGATGTTCCGTCCGGGCGGCCGCCGCACCCGGCGCCTCACGGACTACCTGCGCAAGCGGAAGAAGACAGCGGCGGCCAAGCGCGCCGCGCTGGACGGCAAGAGCTTCCCGCAGCTCTTCCGCAAGCGCGGGATCGTCTTCACCGACACCGCCGACTTCACCCTGCGCACCGCGCGCGACGGCATCCTGCATTTCCTGATGGTGTTCGACACCGCGACCAGTCTTTGCGAGAAGGTGGTCAAGCGGACGGACGGCGAGACGGTGAAGGTCGAAGGCGACAGCCTCCTCCTGCGCTACGACGACGCGAACGCCGCCGTGCGCTCCGTGCTCGCGCTCGACGACGCCATCCAGGCCTACAACCGGGGCCGGCCCGAGAACGAGCAGGTGCATTTCAGCTACGGCATCGGCTTCGGGGACGTCCTCGACACCGACGACGACATGTTCGGGCTGGAGGTGAACCTGGCCTCCAAGCTGGGCGAGGACCTGGCGGAGCCGGGCGAGGCGCTCATCACGGCCTCCGCGGCGGCGGCGCTGGCGCCGGAGCTCCTGCAGCGCGTGGTGCCCCACCGCATCGTGACGTTCGGCAGCCAGGCCATCCCCGTCTCGCGCCTGAAGCTGCGCGGCCGCGCGTACCGCGGCAAGGTCCGGCGCAGGCCGAAGAAGTGAGCGGGCTTTCCCGGCCGCGCGTCCGGGCCACCACCGCCTGCTTCGTGGTGGCGGACCTCCAACGCTCCATCGCGTTCTACGAGAAGCTGGGCTTTGGCGAGCCCGGCGTCTGGGGTGAGCCGCCCTGCTTCGCGATGCTCAACCGCGATCTCTTCGACATCATGCTGAGCCTGGGTGAGAAGCCGGGCCAGGTGCGGCCGAACGGGCCGGACAAGGTCTGGGACCTCTACATCAAGGTCGCAGACCTCGCGGCGGAGGTGGCGGCGCTGCGCGCGGCCGGCGTCGTCATCGAGCGAGAGCCCAGCCGGACGGAATACGGGATGATCGAGGCGGAGGTCTCCGATCCCGACGGGCATCGCATCTGCTTCGGCCAGGACCTCTAGTGCGGATCCCCTGCCCCCGGGCCGGTGTCCAAGCCTTCAGGGGGAGGGGACATGAGCTTCGACCTTTGGCAGGCGATGGGAGTCTCGCGGACGGTGGGCCTGGCCCTCGCGCTCGGCGGCCTGGTGACGGCGGCGCTGATCGCGGTCGGGATCGCCATGCGGCGTGGCCGGTCGCAGATGGTGCGCATGGGCATCCGCGAAGATCGCTGATCTCACGGAACGCCGCCGGGCCCGGCGTCGTCTGAAAGGAAGACACTTTCGGAGGACGCGACGTGGACCTGAGCCCTGCCGACGCCGTAGCCGTCCTGGAGCGCACGCCCGCGTCGCTGCGCGCGCTGCTCGACGGCCTGCCCGATGCCTGGCTTCTCGCCAACGAGGGACCGGAAACCTTCAGCCCTCGCGACGTGATCGGCCACCTGATCCACGGTGAGGAGACGGACTGGGTGCCGCGGATGAGGATCATCCTCGAGCACGGCGAGGCTGTCCCCTTCACGCCCTTCGATCGATTCGCGTTTCGCACGGCGTCCGCCGGCCATTCCACGAGCGCGCTGCTCCAGCGTTTCGCGGTCTTGCGCGGGGAGAGCCTGCGCGCGGTGGCCGCCATGCGCCTCGATGCGGTGGTCCTGGCCCGCAAGGGCACGCATCCGGGACTCGGACGCGTGACCTTCGGCCAGCTCCTGGCCGCCTGGGTCGTGCACGACCTGGGCCACGTCAAGCAGGTCGCGCGGACGATGGCGGGCCAATACCGCGATGCCGTCGGGCCCTGGCGGGAGTACCTGACGATCCTCGATCGGCCTTAAGTTAAAGCCGGGTTATCCGTTTCGGAACGGATAAACAGAGATCGATCGACACGGTTAGCAAGAGAGAGGTTGTGGCCAGGTCGGTCAGCCATCTCTTGCCGGCTACAACGGCGAGGCATGAATGAAGAAAGCCGCGTCTCCGCTGCGCCGCCCTATCGTAGTCAAGCGGCTCGACCATCCCGACGAAGAGCGCCGCTTCGAGAAGGGGCTCTTCCGGCTCGTCACCCTGGGCGGCATGGAGCTGGGACGCGCTGAATACCAGCCGGGCTGGCACTGGTCGAAACACGTCGGTCCCATCGCGGGTACGAAGAGCTGCGCCGTCGAGCACGTCGGGCTCGTCCTCTCCGGCCGGGCCGCGGTGAAGATGGACGACGGCGAGGAGATGGTGCTGGGTCCGGGCGACGTCTTCTACGTGCCTCCCGGGCACGACAGCTGGGTCGTGGGCAACGAGCCCTACGTCTCGCTGCACCTGCACGGCGCTTCGGGTTACGCGGCCAAACACGCGCCGAAGCGGCGCCGCCGCCGCATCGACTGAGCACCGGTTCCTCGCCCACATGAACGCGCTGCGCGAGGCCAGCGTCCTCTTCGCGCCCCTCCTGCTCGGCTTCGTCTGCCACGGCCTGTGCATCAAGACGGGGTTCCTGCGCGGCCTGGCCCGGCCCATCGACGCGGGCGCGCACTGGCGCGGCCGGCGCATCTTCGGCGACAACAAGACGTATCGCGGCATCCTCGTGGTCGCCATCGGCACCGGCCTCGGCTACGTGGCCCTTGGACGCTTTCCGTTCGCGTTCGGCGTGCTCGTCGGCGCGGCGGCCATGTGCGCGGAGCTGCCGAACAGCTTCCTGAAGCGCCAGCTCGATGTCGCCCCGGGCCGCCAGGCGTCGGGCCTCGCCGGAGCCTTCTTCCACGTGCTCGACCAGATCGACGTGACGGCCGGGGCCTGGCTCGTGCTGGCGTTCCGCGTCACGCCGACGACCGCTCTCGTGCTCGCGTCCCTCCTCTTCGTGTTCGTGGCGCACCAGGCGATCACGGTGGCGGGCTACGCGCTGGGGATGCGCGCCACCTGGCGCTGACGGCCCGGTGGCGCGAGAATGATGCGTATGAGAATCGAATCGCCGTTCGGGTCGTGCGCGCGTCGCGCGGTCCTGGGACTCATCCTCGTGGCCGCGCTCGCCTCCGGTGCGACCGCCGCCGGTCCCGACGAAGCCGCCGTCCTCGCCGCCCAGAAAGACCGGCTCCAGGCCATGGTGAAGAACGACCTCGAGGCCCTGGGCCGCATGCTCCCCGACGACTTCACCTACACGCACGCGAGCGGAGTCGCCGACACCAAGACGAGCCTGCTCGCGTCGCTCAAGGCGGGGCGGCTGAAGTACAAGTCCATCGACCCGGGGCAGCCGCTCGTGCGCGTCTACGGCAACACGGGCATCCTCACCGGCACCGCGACCGTGCAGGTCGACTCCGCCACCATCGGGCCCGCGCCCTTCCAGATCCTCTACACGGACGTGTACGTGAAGAAGGCGGACGGCCGCTGGCAGCCCGTGGCCTGGCAGTCCACGCGGCCGCCGGCCCCGCCGAGCCCCGCTCCGTGACCGATCTCCCGAGTGTGACGTCGCGGATCGCGCGCGACCTCCTGGCCACGATCGAGTCCGAGCTCCCGAACCTGGTCGCGATCGACGAGGAGCGGGCAAGCACGCCGCGGGCGGACGGCAAATGGTCGCGCAAGCAGGTCATGGGGCACCTCGTCGACTCCGCCTTCAACAACCATCAGCGCTTCGTCCGCGCCCAGCTCTCCTCGTCGCTGTCCTTCCCGGGCTACACGCAGGATTCCTGGGTGACCGCCCAGGCCTACCAGGACAGGTCGTGGGCCGACATCCTCAGGCTCTGGGTCGAGGTCAACCGGCATCTCGCGCACGTGATCGCGCGTATCTCGCGGGGCGCGCTGGTCACGCCGTGCTCCATCGGCGAGGGCGCACCCGTCACGCTGCGCTTCGTGATGGAGGATTACCTGCGGCATCTGCACCATCACCTGGCGCAGGTCCTGTCCTGACCCACTAGAATGACGGCAAGGAGAGAGACACCCATGCGCCTTGGCCTTCCGCTCGCCTTGATTGCCTCTTCGATCGCCGTGGCCTCTGCCCAGTCCCCGGCGCCGCCGCCCCCCGGGCCCGGCGGCCCGCCGCCCGGGGGCGCGCCGTCCGGCCCGCCCCCGGCCTACGCCGCCGAGAACGAGAAGTACATCAACGCTCTGCAGGCCTCGATCAAGGGCAAGGAGGACCTGCCCGCGAAGGAGGTCTTCAAGAACGTCAAGACGCTGACGGACGTCCCCGCCGCGCGACTCCTGCGCACGATGCAGGCCTTCTCGCGCTCGCTGGGCGTGAGCTGCACGCACTGCCACGTCGCGGACCAGTGGGACAGCGAGGACAAGGAAGAAAAGCAGGTCACGCGCGACATGATGGCGATGACGCGCGCCATCAACGACGACTACATCAAGAAGATCAAGGCCCTGGAGAAGGACAAGCCCAACGTGGGCTGCATGCTCTGCCACCGTGGCAAGGCGCACGCGGGCGAGGACCTGCGGCCGCCGGGCCCGCCGCCGGGAGCGCCTCCGGGGGCCACGCCTCCGCGCGGATGAAGCTCTCCTCCCGCGCATGGCTGCTGGCGGTCGCGGCCGTGGTGGCCGAGACCGCCTGCAGCGATTCGGCGGACGCCGTGCCCCCGGGCCGCTGGGGCGGACGCAACGCGGAGCTGGTGGTGACGGCGACGGGGGCGAGCGCCCGCTTCAAGTGCGGCGCGACCGGCATCGTCGAGGAGAGCTTGCGCCTCGAAGCCGGCGCTTTCGACGAGCCCGGGACCTTCGTGACCCCGGTGCTCAACGCCGGCGTGCAGGCGGCCCGATACACAGGCTCGGTATCGGGCTCGGACATGACCCTGGCCCTGTCCGTCTCGGGCCAGGCCGCGGGCACGTTCCAGCTGCATCTGGGCGCGGACCCGGCTTTCGACGTCTGTAATTTCTGACGACTGCCCCTCCGACGCTGCGCGATCGCCTCCTCGGGACCTGGGACCTGGTCGCGATGGAGGGCCGCCGCGCGTCGGGTGCGGTCTTCCATCCCTGGGGCACGGAGGTGCGCGGGCGTCTCACCTATGACCGCGCGGGCCACGTCGCTCTGCAGATAGCGAAGGTCGGGCGCGAGCGGTTCGTGTCGGACGACCTCGAGGCGGGAACGCCCGCGGAGATACGGCGCGCCTGGGACAGCTATCACGCCTGGTTCGGACACTTCACGGTGGGGCGGGACGAGCCGTCCGTGATCCATCACATCGAGGCGAGCCTCTTCCCGAACTGGGCGGGCGTGGATCAGATGCGCCTCGTCACCCTGGAAGACGACGGCCTCGTCCTGCGCTCGAAGCCGATGGCCTACGGCGGCGAGCCCGTCGAGTTCCTGACGCGGTGGGTGCGTTCACGGGAATGAAGCTGGACGGCGGGTCTATACTCCCGCCCATTGGACTGACCGTTCTCCGGTGGCACCGTAGGAGGCGCCCATGACCGACACGTCCCGCCCTTCCACTCGTGATCTCGTCCTCGTCCCCGCGATCATCACCCTGGCCGTGACCGCGCTGCGCCTCGTGGGCGAGCTGCAGCACTGGTCGTCCACGCTGTTCAACCGCCAGGGCGGCGGCGGCGGCGCGCTGGTCGGCATCTCCTGGCTGCCCTTCCTGTTCGGCGTCTACTTCGCGCTGCGCCTGGCCCGTGCGGGCGAGGGGCCGGCGAGCAAGGGCAAGGCCATCGGAATGACCGTGCTCGGATTCGTCATATTGGTGGGGAGTCTCTTCACCGCGCGCGCGCTCGGGGCCTCCCAGACGGGGACGATCTTGATCGCCTGCTTCGCGGCCCTCGTGGGCGGCTTCGTGGCCAGCCGGGGATGGGCCGCGCTGGGACGGACGCTGTTCGTGTACGGCCTGGCCGCCCGCGTCCCCGTGGCCGCCCTGATGCTGCCCGCGATCATCGGCAAGTGGGGCACGCACTACGACGCGCTGCCCCCGAACTGGCCGGCCATGGGACCGGTCCAGACCTGGGCCCTCATCGGGCTCTTGCCGCAGATGACGCTCTGGATCGGCCTGACGCTCCTGACCGGAATGCTCACGGGATCCATCACCGGCGCCATCGTGGGGGGCCGCCGCCGGGAGCCCGTCGCGACCGCCGCCTGACCGCCGGCCCGGCCCTTTTCGGAGCGCCGGAAAAGGACTATCCTCGGCCTCCCTGACGCGCTCGCCGTCCCGCCGCGGAGGAGGACGCATGGCCCCGGATCTGTCCACGATTTTCACGGGCATCCGCTTCGAGAACCCGTTCCTGCTCTCGTCGGCGCCGCCCACGGAATCGGAGAGCAACATCCTCCGCGCCTTCGAGGCAGGATGGGGCGGCGTCGTCACCAAGACGATCGGGCTTCACCCCGTCGTGAATGTGGCGGGCCCCAAGACCAAGTTCCTGCGCAGCCACGGCGCGGGCACGCTCTCCATGAACAAGGGGCGCGACGGCGCGCTGCACTCGTCGTGGAACTGGGAGCTCATCTCCGACAAGCCCCTCGACTGGTGGGTGCCGCGCCTGGGGCGCATCAAGAAGGCGTACCCGAACCGCGCCCTCATCGCTTCGATCATGGCCGGCTCCGGCTCGGACAAGGAGCTGGCCGCCTGGCAGACCCTCGCGCGTGCCTGCCAGGAGCAGGGTGCGGACGGCCTGGAACTGAACCTTTCCTGCCCGCACATGGACCGCGAGGACATGGGCTCGAACATCGGCAAGGACCAGAAGCTCTGCTCGCGCGTCACCCAGGTCGTGAAGGAGGTCGCGACCATCCCGGTCTGGTCGAAGCTCACGCCCTCCACCACCGACATCGCGATGGAAGCGGGAGCGGTCTTCGCGGGGGGCGGCGACGCCGTCGTCTCCTCGAACACGTTCCCGTCGCTGCCCCTGATCGACCCGGAGACGCTGGACTTCGAGATGAACGTGGACGGGCTCGTCTCCAGCGGCGGCCTGGGCGGCCCCGCCATCCTGCCCCAGTCCATGGCCAAGATGGCGCAGATGACGCGCGCGTTCCCGGAGAAGAGCTTCTCCGGGATCGGCGGCATCTCCGACTTCTCGCAGGCGCTGAATTACTTCCTCCTCGGCTGTGGCACCGTGCAGGTCTGCACGGCGGCCATGCTGGACCACGCGGTCGGGCCCAACGTCATCAAGCGGCTCGTGCAGGGCATGGGCGAGTTCCTGGAGAAGAACGCCGGGCGTGGATGGAACCGGCTCGAGGACTTCCGCGGCCTCCGGCGCGACCGCGTCGTGTCGCACTCGCAGATCCGGCGGCCCGAAGATTCGGACTATCACGGCGGCTACGAGGTCTACGAAGGCTACGCCGAGCCCGCGGAGCCGGCCGCGGGTCGCCCGCCGCGTTCCTGAAGCCGTGATGCGCCTGGCGTCGTGCGTGCTGGCGCTGTCCCTCGCCGCCGTTGCGGCGGAGGCCCAGGAAGATCCGCATGCCGCCTGCGTCGCGCCCGCGGGCTGGGTGCCGCGGGCGATGCTCTCGCGTCCGGTGCCCCTCCGCGAGGGCACGGGCAACGCGCGCGAGGAAGTCACGGCCGCGTCAGCGGAGGCGCGCGCCTTCTACATCCAGGGCCTGAACTACCTCCACGGGTACGTGTGGATCGAGGCCGCCCGGTCGTTCAACCAGGCCCTTCGGATCGATCCCTCCCTGGCCATGGCCTACGTCGGGCTCAGCCGCGTCTACTCCGGCCTGGAAGCGCCGGCGGACGCCGAGCGCGCGCTGGCACAAGCCCAAGGGCTGGCCGCGAAGGTCACGCCGCGTGAGCAGCGGCGCATCGCGGTGCGCGCAGCGCAGCTCCACGCGATGGCCGATCTGGCCGACGCCTCGCGCCACGTCGCCTACAAGAAGGCGATCGACGACGCGCTGGCCGTGGACGCAAGCGACGTCGAACTGTGGCTGCTGCGCGGGAACGCGGAGGAGCCGACCGCGGCCGGGCGCGGCCAGCGCGGCGGCGCCGGCTCCGTCGCCTTCTACGATCGCGCGCTCCGGCTGCAGCCGGACAACGGAGCCGCGCACCACTACCTCACCCATTCGTACGAGACGATCGGCCAGATCCCGGAGGCCCTCGAGCACGGCGAGGTGTACGCGCGCATCGCTCCCGCCATTCCGCATTCGCATCACATGTGGGGGCACGACCTCCGCCGCGTGGGGCGCATCGACGACGCCATCGCCGCCTTCCTCCGCACGTATTCGCTCGAGAAGGCGTATTACGCCGCGGAAGGGATCTCCCCCGAGATGGACTGGCACCACGTCCACAACCTCGACCTCCTCGCCACCGCGTACCAGTACAAGGGCCAGATGCGCCTGGCCGAAGAACGGCTGCGCGAGATGGCGGCCCTGCCACCCGTCACGGACTACCTCGAGTTCAACCAGAAGACGCTCGCCTCGTTCCTGCTCGATCGCGGACGCGCGGAGGAGGGGCTGGCCGCGGCCCGCACGCTCGCCTCCGGGCGATCGGCGGCGGCACGTGCGGCGGGGCGCGCGCTCGAAGGCCACGCCCTGCTCGCGCTCAATCGCTCCGGCGATGCGCTCGCCGCCTTGACCCAGGCCCAGCGCGAGCTGGACGCGGTGCCGACGCTGGCCGCGGGCCTCACCGTCACCCGGCGGGCGGTCGAGCCCTGGGTCGACACGCTGCGTGGCGAGATCCTGCTGCGCGACGGCAAGGCCGCCAAGGGCCGCGCGGCCCTGAAGGACGTGCAGAAGCGGCTGCGCGCCATTCCCGGCCCCGACGCCTGGATCCAGGCCCTCTTCCGCCTGGAGGGGATCGCGCGCGTGGCCCGGGACGCGGGCGACTGGGAGCTCGCCGCCTACACCGCGGACCAGATGATCGAGCACGACTCCGCCTACGCGGGCGCGCACGCCGCCCAGGCCGCGGTCGCGCGCCACGCGGGCGACGCCGCGCGCGCGGAGCGCGAGATGGACGCGGCGCGCCGGGCCTGGGCCCAGGCCGATCCCGACGTCCGCCCCGAGGCCCCGTCTACCGGCGCTCCATCGACATCCGGGAGGAACCCATGACCACGCTCGTCAAGAACGGCACCATCGTCACATCCGCCGACCGCTACGACGCCGACATCTACATCGACAAGGGAAAGATCACCCTCATCGGGCAGGGACTGAACGTGCCCGCGGACACGGTGGTGGACGCCTCCGGCAAGCTCGTGATGCCGGGCGGCATCGACGTGCATACCCACCTCGACATGCCGTTCGGGGGCACGACGTCCGCGGACGACTTCGAGAGCGGGACGATCGCGGCCGCCCACGGAGGGACCACGACCGTCGTGGACTTCGCGATCCAGAACTTCGGGGAGGGGCTCTTCCCCGCCTTCGAGGGCTGGAGCAAGAAGGCGGAGGGCAGGTCCGTCATCGACTACGCGTTCCACATGATCGTGCGCGAGCTGACGGACCAGGTCTCCGGCGACATGGACAAGCTCACGAAACACGAGGGGGTGACGTCCTTCAAGCTGTTCATGGCCTATCCCGGCGTGTTCCAGGTGGACGACGCGACCATCTTCCGCGCCCTCCTGAAGACCAAGGAGAACGGCGGGCTCGTCTGCATGCACGCCGAGAACGGCGGGGTCATCGACACGCTGGTGAAGGACGCGCTGCGCAAGGGCCAGACGGCGCCGAAGTACCACGCCCTCACCCGGCCCACGCGCGCGGAGGGCGAGGCCACCGGCCGCGCCATCGCGCTCGCGGAGATGGCGGACGTCCCGATCTACATCGTCCACCTGTCGTGCTCGGACGCGCTGGAGAAGGTCAAGCAGGCGCGCGACATGGGCCTGCCCGCGTACGCGGAGACCTGCCCGCAGTATCTCTTCCTGTCCTACGAGGACTACGAGCGGCCCGGCTTCGAGGGCGCGAAGTTCGTGATGTCGCCGCCCCTGCGCGAGAAGTGGAACCAGGCCGCGCTCTGGAAGGGCCTGGCCAAGAACGACCTCCAGGTCGTCTCCACCGACCACTGCCCGTTCTGCATGAACGAGCCGCCGCAGAAGCAGCTCGGCAAGGACGACTTCTCGAAGATCCCGAACGGCGCGCCCGGCATCGAGACGCGCCTGATGCTGCTGTGGGAGGGCGTGCGCGCGGGGATGATCGACGTCCACAAGTTCGTGGAGATCACGTCCACCAACCCGGCGCGCATGTTCGGCCTCTGGCCGCGCAAGGGTACGGTCGCGGTCGGTTCCGACGGCGACCTCGTGATCTGGGACCCGGAGAAGGAAGTCACCCTGTCCACGAAGACGATGCACATGCGCGTGGACTACAACCCGTACGAAGGGCGGAAGGTCAAGGGTGCGCCCGCAGTCGTCCTCTCACGGGGCGACGTGATCGTGGACCACGGCGAGTTCAAGGGACGCAAGGGACGCGGCCAGTTCGTGAAGCGCCAGCCGGGGCGGCCGCTCGTAGCGTAGACAACCGACAGGAGGACGACTATGCGACCCAGGCACGAGAGTCTCTCCCTCGTTGCGGCGTGCGCGTGTGTCTTGCTGCTCTGGCCGGGTGTGGCCCCGGCCCAGGTGACCACGGCCGATCTGGTCGGCACGGTGAGGGACAGCTCCAAGGCGGTCGTGCCCGGAGCGCACATCTCCATCACCAACCAGGCGACCGGCGTCAGCCGTTCGGCCACCACCGGGGCCGATGGCCACTACATCTTCACGTCGCTGCAGCCCGGCCTCTACACCCTCACCGCGGAGCTGGCCGGATTCCGCAAGGTCGAGCGGACGGGCGTCCAGCTCCAGGTGAACCAGCGCGCCCAGGTGGACGTGGACCTGGAAGTCGGCGTGACCGGGGAAACGGTGACGATCGAGGGCACGGCTCCCCTGCTGGAAACGCAGTCCTCGGTGCTCGGCAGCGTCATCCAGGAAAAGCAGATCCAGGACCTGCCGCTCAACGGACGCAACTTCGTGCAGCTCGCCACGCTGGCCCCGGGGGTCTCCGGCGCCGGCTCCGGCATGCGCGGGACGATCATGAGCGGGACCCGCCCCGACGACCTGCGCCCGGGCACCGAGCTGTTCGTGAACGGCAACCGCGAGAACTCCAACAACTACCTCTACGACGGGATCGACAACAACACGCGGCTGACGCTCGTCATCGTGATGCGCCCGAACGTGGAGGCCATCAAGGAGTTCAAGGTCCAGACCAACCTCTACTCGGCGGACCAGGGTCGCAACCCCGGCGGACAGGTCAACGTGGTGACCAAGTCCGGCGGCAACGTCGTCCACGGCACGGGCTACGGGTTCCTGCGCGACGACACCTTCGACGCCAACAACTTCTTCTCCAACCGCGCCGGGCAGCCCAAGCCGCCCTTCAAGCAGCACCAGTTCGGGGGCGCCATCGGCGGACCGATCCTGAAGAACCGGACGTTCTTCTTCGCCGATTACGACGGCTTCCGCCAGGACCAGGGGCGTGTGTTCGTGAACACGGTGCCCACGGCGAAGATGCGGCGGGGCGACTTCAGCGAGCTGTCGGTGCCCATCTACGACCCATTGACCACGGTGGCCGGCCCCAACGGCACCTTCACCCGCCAGCCCTTTCCCGGCAACATCATTCCGCCCAGCCGCTGGGACCCCGTGACGGCGAAGCTGATGAACGCCTACCCGCTGCCCACCTCGGCCGCGCTGTCCAACAACCTCGTGACCTCCCCGACGCGCACGCAGGACTGGAACCAGTTCGACGTCCGTGTCGATCACACCCAGAGCGAGCGCGACAACTTCCTCGTCCGCTATTCCTGGTCGAAGACCGCGACCACGAACCCGTTCACCTTCCCGGACGTGCAGATCGCCGGCATCTCGAAGGAGGTGGGGCTCGGCAACGAGGACACCTTCGCCGGGACCTCGGGCCTCGTCGCCCAGCACGCCGTGCTGGGCTGGGTCCACGTGTTGTCCCCGCGCGTCGTCCTGGACACGCGCATCGGCTACAACAAGTTCGACCTCGACTTCGCGCAGGCGGGCGTCGAGGTCGGGGACCAGCTCGGCGAGCAGCTCGGCGTGCCCAACTCCAACCAGCAGGACGAGCAGAACGGGATCCCGATCTTCAGCCCCGCCGGCTACACGGGGATCGGCCAGAGCCGGTCGCTGCCGATCCTGCGCGACGAGAACACGCTGCAGCTCGTGGCCAACCTCACCTATGCCGCCGACAAACACACGATCAAAGCCGGCTTCGACGTGCGGCGGCGGCACATGGGCGAGTTCCAGACCAACCGCGGCAACGGCCGCTTCAACTTCTCATCCAACATCACGAACAACCCCGCCAACAACACGGGCGGCCACGTCATGGCGTCCTTCCTCCTCGGCGCGCCGAGCCTCATCGAGCAGGACTACCTCCTCGCCGACGTGGCGATCCGCGGCACGGAGTACGGCTTCTACGTCGCCGACGACTGGCGCGTCGATTCCAAGCTGAGCCTGAACCTCGGGCTCCGCTACGAGCTCGACACCCCGTTCTCCGAGAAGGACAACCAGTGGGCGAGCTTCGACCCCGAGACGGCGTCCGTCCTCGTGGCCGGGCGGAACGGCGTCAGCGAGACGGCGGGGGTCCACACCTTCTACAAGGCCTTCGCTCCGCGCCTCGGCTTCGCCTACCAGCTCGGAGCGCGCACCGTCGTCCGCGGCGGGTTCGGCATCTTCTGGAACACGCCCGGCAACGGCGGCAACGTCCTGCGCCTACATCGCCACGTGCCTTTCGGTCCCATCTACAGCTTCAACCCCGGCAACCAGTTCGTGTCGCGGCGCGTGAGCGACGGCCTCCCCACCATTCCCGACCTCAACCTGGCCAACGCCGACGTCCCCGTGGGCAGCGTCATCGGCGTGGATCCCGACTACCAGCCCGGTTACGCGCGGCAGTTCAACCTCACGATCGAGAGGCAGATGTCCTCTTCGCTCCTGCTGAAGGGGTCCTACGTCGGCAACCAGGGACGCCACCTCGACACCGCGTACAACCTGAACCAGGCCGTGCCCGGACCGGGCGCGGTCAACAACCGGCGACCGTTCTTCTCCGTCCGCCCCACCCTGGCCGACGTGACGTGGGCCGTCTCCGACGGGACCGCCGACTATCACGCCCTCCAGCTCAGCGCCGAGAAGCGGCTCGCGCACGGGCTCAGCGGGCTGCTCGCGTATACCTGGGCCCATTCCATCGACACGGTGGGCCAGGCCTTCGGCGGCGGCGCCGACGGTCCCCTGCCCCAGGATCCGCGCAATCGCCAGGCCGACCGCGGCAATTCGCCGTTCGACATCCGCCATCGGCTCACCGTCGCCGCGAATTACCAGCTGCCCTTCGGCAAGGGCCAGCGCTGGCTGAGCGGGGACGGCGCCGCCCCCTACCTGCTCGGCGGATGGCAGGTGAACACCATCGCCACCCTCCAGACCGGCCTGCCGTTCACGCCGACGCTCAACGCGGCCGTGGCCAACACCGGCACCGGGAGCCGCCCGGATCGCATCGGCGACGGCGGCACACTGGCCGACCCCACCGTGGACCGCTGGTTCGACACGTCGGCCTTCGCCACGCCCGCGAACTTCACCTTCGGCAACGCCGGCCGCAACATCCTGTACGGACCGGGCCGCGTGAACTTCGACTTCTCGCTCTTCAAGGACTTCCCCGTGAACGACCGCGTGAAGGTCCAGTTCCGCGCCGAAGCCTTCAACATCTTCAATCACCCGCAGTTCGACCTGCCGAACGCGGCCATCGGGGCCGGCAATGCGGGGACGATCACCGCCATCGTGGGCACCCCGCGCCAGATCCAGTTCGGCGCCAAGGTCGTTTTTTAGTAGAGGGCCACGCCATGACATCGGACGAGACGTCGAAGGATGCCACCGACCTGCCCCGCCGAAGGATGCTCAAGAAGACGGCCGCCGGGACCCTGGGCCTCGTCGGGCTCAGCGTCCTCGGTACGGAGTCCGGCGCGCAACAGAGCACCGGGCTTCCGCAGATCCAGCCGCCCGACACACCCCGCTCCGGCCCCCGTCCCGCCGTGCGCTCGACCGTCAAGATCACGAAGCTCGAGACGTTCCTGGTCAAGCCGCGGTGGCTCTTCCTGAAGGTCCACACGGATGCGGGAGTGGTGGGGCTGGGCGAGCCCATCACCGAAGGACGCGCGCTCACCTGCGCGGCGGCGGTGAAGGAGATCGAGCCGTACCTGGTGGGCAAGGATCCGCGCGCGGTCGTGCACCACTGGCAGGCGATCTATCGTCATGCCTTCTACCGGGGCGGCCCCATCCTCACCAGCGCGCTGAGCGGGATCGACCAGGCGCTCTGGGACATCAAGGGCAAGCTGCTCGGTGTCCCCGTCTACGAGCTGCTCGGGGGGCCCACGCGGCAGAGGATCCGCGTCTACGCGCACGCGGGCACGCCGGAGCTGATCCGCGAGCGCAAGGCGCAGGGCTTCACCGCCTTCAAGACGGGGCCGGCCCGGCTGGGCGGCCGTTACGCGCGCCCGATCGAGAACACGGCCTGGATCGAGAACGCTGTCGCGCGCTTCGCCGAGCTGCGCGAGATCGTCGGCAAGGACGGCGACATCGGGATCGACTTCCACGGGGCGATCGGGCCGGCCACGGCCAAGATCCTCATGAAGGAGCTCGACCCGCTGAAGCCTTTCTTCTACGAAGAGATCATCAACGCCCAGAACGTCGACGTGATGGCGGAGCTGGCCAAGGCGACGGCCATCCCGATCGCGACCGGCGAGCGCATCTTCACCAAGTGGGGCTTCCGCGAGATCCTGGAGAAGGGGGCGGCCACGATCCTGCAGCCCGACCTCTGCCACGCGGGCGGGATCACCGAGGTGCGCCTGATCGCGGGCATGGCCGAGGCCTACTACGCGAACATCGCGCCGCACAATCCGCTCGGCCCGATCTCCCTGGCCGCCGGCCTGCAGATCGCGGCCTCCATCCCGAACTTCCTCTGCCAGGAGCAGGTGAGCCTGGGCGAGGGCTACATCAAGAATCCGTTCAAGGTGCGCGACGGCTACGTCGATCTGCCGACGGGCCCCGGGCTGGGCATCGAGCTCGACGAGGTCGCCATGAAGGACAAGATCGGCCACGACTGGCGGAATCCCGAGACGTACGACCCGGATGACGGGTCGGTGGTGGACTGGTAGGCCGGAAGGGGCCCCGGCACCACCGATACGCTTAGTGGGGGCCATCGTTGACAGATCACGTCCCCCATGTCATAAGTCCCGCCTCTTTTTCGGGTACGTGACCCCCGTGCGGTAGCCGGATGCGCGCGCACAACTCCCTCCCCCGCCGCCGTCGCCCACTCATGAGGGTGACGAGCGCCGTCCTCCTGGCGGCGTTCGTGCTCGACAGCATCGGCCTCACGCAAACGGCACGGGCGGCGTCCCGCGTGGCCTCCACGACTTCGGACACGCCGGCGGCGGCCCTCCTCCTGGGCCACCGCCATCCGACTCCCGTCCCCGCGCCCGCGCCGGGAGCGATCCCGGCGTGGGGCCCGCCCGGAACGAGAGCGGAGGCTCCGGAATCGGATGCGGCCGCCGGCTTCGGCGCGTCCGCGGATGCGGCCGCGGGAAGCGCCACGTTCGAGCACACGTACCCCGCGGGCTGGAGCCTCGTTTCCGTCCCGCTGGCGCCGGACGATCCCGCGCCTTCGGCCGTCTTCGACGAGATCCCCGCGCCCCTCCGCCTGTACGACTACGTCGCGGGCCGGGAGCTGGGCCCGAATGAGCCGGGCGCCCGGAACGTGGCCGCGGGCCGCGCGTATTGGTTGCTCCTCGCCGCTCCCCGGACCGTGCGCGTGGCCGGCCTGCCGATCTCGACGGCCGGCGCGTACAGCATCACCCTCCAGCCCGGATGGAACGCCATCGCCACTCCCTGGTTCTTCGCCGCCGAGTGGACGGACGCGCAGGTCTCCGTCCGCAATGGCAGCGCCACACTTCCCCTCGACGCGGCCGCGGCCGCCGGCTGGATCGACGCCGTGGTCGAGGAGCCGCTTCCCGGCGGCGGCTATCAGACGATCGCGCCCAACACGTCGCCGGCGGGGATCCTGCTGCCCTGGCGCGGGTATGCCCTCTTCGCGCACGTCGGCGCCGAGCTGATCCTCGCCCCACCCGCCCCCGACGGCACCGCCCCCACGGCGAGCTTCACCGGCCTGGCCGACGGAGCCACCATCACCGCGCCCGTCGAGATCGCGGGCGCGGCGAGCGACGCGAACCTCGTCGAGTGGCGCCTCGAATACGTGGCGGCGGACGGCGGCCTGCCCGTGGTCATCGGTCACGGCGACACGCCGGTGAACGGGCCGCTGGGCACTCTCGACCCCACGACCCTTCTCAACGGCATCTACCAGGTCCGCCTCGTGGCCGTGGACGCGGCCGGGACCACCACCACGGAGACGCGGAGCGTGGTGGTCCGCGGCGACCAGAAGGTCGGCAACTTCACGGTCTCCTTCCTGGACCTGGAGGTCCCCCTGGCCGGCCTGCCCATACGGGTCATGCGCACCTACGACAGCCGCGACAAGCGCCGCGGCGACTTCGGCGTGGGCTGGCGCATCGACGTCAGCAACCTCCACGTCGTGGAGAGCGGCACGCTCGGGCTCGGGTGGCGAGGCACGAAGTCGGGCGGCCTCCTTCCCAACTACTGCATCGAGCCGGCCCGGGCCCAGATCGTCTCGATCACGTTCCCGGACAACAGCGTGTTCGAGTTCGAGCCGGTCACGACGCCGCAGTGCCAGCAGATCATCCCCCCGACCTTCGCGACCGTGAGCTTCCGGGCCCGTCCGGGAACGCTGGCGACGCTGGAGGCCCTCGACAGCTCGAGCGTCTTCGTGACGGGCGGAGGCTTCCCCGGTCCGCTGGAGCTGATCGACGACAGCACCGCCGAGCTCTACGACCCCGACCTCTACCGCCTGACCATGTCCGACGGGCGGGCCTTCGTCATCCACCAGCAACAGGGGCTGCAGAGCATCACGGATCTCACGGGCAACCAGCTCACCATGGGCCCGGGCGGCATCGTCCACAGCTCGGGCCGCGGGATCGCGTTCACCCGCGACGGCCTCGGCCGCATCACCGCCATCACGGATCCCGCGGGCAACGCCATGTCGTACGGCTACGACGCCCGCGGCGACCTCGTGGCCTTCCACGACCGCGAAGACAACCCGACGACGTTCACCTACAACGCCAGCCACGGCCTCCTGACCATCGAAGACTCGCGCGGGATCCAGCCCATCCGGAACGAATACGACGAGTCCGGGCGCCTCCTCCGCCACACCGACGCCCTGGGCAAGACCATCGAATACACGCACGACGTGGCCGGCCGCCAGGAGATCGTGACCGACCGCCTGGGCCGGGTGCGCCTGTTCGAATACAACGAGCGGGGCAAGGTCGTGCGCGAGGTCGATCCCGACGGCCACGCCACCCTGCGGACCTTCGACACGCGCGGGAACCGCACGAGCGAGACGGACCCCCTGGGCAACAAGACGACGTACACGTTCGACGCCCAGGACAACGTCCTCTCCATCAGCGACCCGATGGGCAACGTGGTGGCCCGGACGTACAACACGCGCAAGCAGGTCCTGACCACGACGGACGCCCGGGGGAAGGTGACGACCAACACCTTCGACGCCGCCGGCAATCTCGCCACCAGCACCGACGCCGACGGGAAGGTCCGCACCTTCACCAGCGATCCCAAGGGCAACGTCCTCACGTCCACGGATCCCCTGGGCGGCGTTTCGCATTTCACCTACGACGCCTTCGGCAACCTCACCAAGGAGGAGGATGCTCTCGGCCACGAGACGACGTACACCTACGACCCCAACGGCAACCGGCTCACGCAGACGCGGAGGCGGACGGTCGGAGGCACGACCGAGACCCTGACCTGGACGTTCGCGTACGACAAGGCCAGCCGCATCGTCCAGACGACCGACCCCGACGGCTCCGTCACCCGCACCACCTACGACGCCGTCGGCAAGCGCAGCACGACCGTCGACCGCAAGGGGCGCACGACCTCGTACGAATACGACGACCTGTCACGGCTGACCAGGACCAGCTTCCCGGACGGGACGACGGAGGAGAACACCTACGATGCCGAGGGCCGCCGGATCACGGGCAAGGATCGCGCGGGCCGCGTCACCAGCTACGAATACGACGGGGTCGGGCGCCTCCTCAAGACGACGTACGCCGACGGAAGCTTCACCACGGACACCTACGACGCCGCCGGACGCCTGGTGGCGACGCGGGACGCTCGCGGCAACGTACGGTCACAGGAGTACGACGCCGCCGGACGCCGCATCAAGGAGACGGACGCCCTCGGCAAGGTCACCACGTTCACCTGGGACGAGAGCGGGAACCTCCTCACCGCGAAGGACGCCCGCGGCCAGACCACGACGTACGCATACGACGTGCTCGGACGGCGGACCCGGACGCTCTTCGCAGACGGCACCGACAAGCGGACGGCCTACGACGCGCTCGGCCGCGTGATCGCGGAGACGGACCAGGCGGGCCGGACGACGCAGATGGCCTACGACGCCCTGGGCCGGCTGACGCGGGTGACGGACGCCCTCGGCAAGGTGACGCTCTACGCCTACGACGAGCTGGGCAACCGGATCTCCCAGACGGACGCGAACGGGCACGTCACCGCTTTCGAATACGACAAGGCGGGCCGCGTCAGCCAGCGCACGCTGCCCGGCGGGGCCTTCGAGGCCATGACGTACGACGAGACCGGCAACCTCGCCACCCGCACCGACTTCAACAACAAGACGATGACGTACGCGTACGAGCTCAACGACCGGCTCGTCGCCCGGAACTACCCCGACGGGACGTCGGTTCGCTTCACCTACACGCCGACGGGCCAGCGGGCCACCGCCGCGGACGCGCGCGGCACCACGACCTACGGCTACGACGTGCGCAACCGGCTCGCGACGCTCACCTATCCCGACGGCCGGAAGCTCGCCTACGCCTACGACGGCCAGGGCAACCGGACGAGCCTCACCGCCATCGTCGGAGCTGCCAGCCTCACCACGAGCTACTCCTACGACGCGATGAACCGGCTGGCCACGGTGACGGATCCCATGGGTCGGAGCTACGTCCATCAGTACGATCCCAACGGGAATCGGCTCTCGCTTGCCTATCCGAACGGGGTGACGACCACCTATGCCTACACCCCGCTCAATCGCCTCGACCACCTCGGCACCGTCGGCCCCTTCGGCACGGTCCAGTCGTATGCGTACACGCTCGCCCCCGCCGGGGAGCGGACGCAGGTCGTGGAGGCGGACGGCACCACCCACGCGTACACCTACGACGCCGTCCTTCGCCTCACCCGGGAGACGGCCACGGGAGCGGCGCCGTACGACAAGGTCTTCACCTACGACTCCGTCGGCAACCGGCTCACGCAGTCCACCACCGGAGACGGAGCGGGGGTCGTCAACTACGCGTACGACGATCGTGACCGGCTGATCACCGAGAACCTCGGCAGCCATTCCTACGACGCCAACGGCAACCTCGTCACGAGGTCGGGCGAGGGGAGCTTCGTCTGGGACTTCGACAACCGCCTGCGCCGCGTCCTCAAGCTGGACGGGACGGTCGTGGAGCACACGTACGATGCCGACGGCAACCGCGTGCAGACGCGGACCACGCCGCCCGGCGGCGCCACCGTGGTCACCGACTACCTCGTCGATCCCACGGGCTCCCTCAGCCAGGTCGTGGCCGAGAGCAACGCCCTGGGACCGGTCACCGCCTACTACGTCCGCGGCGACGACCTCCTCGCCACCATCCGGTCCTCGGGCACGCGCTTCCATCACGCGGACGGCCTGGGCTCCATCCGCCGGCTCACCGACGAGGCGGGCCACCTCACCGACTCCTACGCCTTCTCGGCCTTCGGCGAGCTCCTGTCCCACACGGGCGCGGACCCGAACGCGTACCTGTTCGCCGGCCAGCCCCTCGACCCCAACAGCGCCTTCTACTACAACCGCGCCCGCTGGATGGACCCGCGCACGGGGCGGTTCGTGAGCCCGGATACGCATCCGGGCGTCGCCGCGGACCCGGCCTCGCTCCACAAGTACCTGTACGCCGAAGCGGACCCCGTGAACAACGTCGACCCGTCCGGCCTCTTCAGCATCGGGTCCATGGTGATGACGTCGGCCATCATCGGCTGCCTGGCCGGCGCGCTCACCGGCTACATCTCCGCCGGGTGGAAGGGTGCCCTGGCGGGCGCGGTGTCCGGGCTGATCCTGAGCCCTCTCATCGCCCTCGGCACCGTGGGCGCGGGCTACTTCATTGCCGCCGCCGCCGGCGTCTCCGTCGCCACCGGGCTGGCCGTGTCCAGCGGCACCGCCGTCGCCCTGTTCGGATTGCTGGGCATACGGGACCTGCTCAACGCCACCACCCCGCGCGAGCAGGCGGCGGCGGCCGTGGGCCTGGCCATCCTGATCGCGAGCGTGGGCACGGCGCGGGCGCTGGCTCCGCGCAACGTGACGGTGCTCGGCTCGAGGGCGGACTGCGCGCCCCTCAAGAACGTCCCCGGCTTCGACGTGCTCTCCGTCCCGGACGCCGTATGGTCGGAAGGCCTCAACGCGGGCTGGCTGCAGGCGGGAATCGATCGTGGCAACGTGATCATGCTCCGCACGAACCCGCAGGCCTTCGCCGCCCTCATGAAGGCGCGCGGCACGAGCTCCGTGTTCCTGAACCTCGAGCTGCCCATGTTGCAGTCGCAAGGGTTCATCGAGATCGGGCCCTTCATGGTGCGGTGGTAGCCGGGGTGGCGGCGACGCGGGAGGAGCTGCTCGCCGCCTTCCGCGACGAAACGCCCCGCGTGTTCGCGGACCTGGCGCGACGCTACGGCTTCCTTCTGCGCCCCGCGGAGGACGACAGCTTCGTGCTGGAGTCTCCGCTCTCCCGCGTGAGGGTCCGGTTCGGATCCGGCCACGTCGCCGACCTGAACGTCCTGCTCTCGCCGCCGGGGCCGCACGGCCAGCCGGGCGGCCCGGAGTTCGGCCTCGGCCCCGTCCTGGAAGTGACGGCCGATCCGCGCGCCGCGTACGCGCCACGGCCGCTGCAGACGCGCGAAGACGTGCGCGAGGAGCTGGAACGAGCGGCGGCCCTTCTGGAGACGCACGGCGTGCCCCTCCTGCGCGGCGACTTCACGGCCTGGCCGGCCCTCGCACGAATGGCCGAAGACGCCGCCCGCGAATGGAAGCGGCAGTTCAAGGAGGGCGGACGCGCGTCTCACGTGTGGCAGACGCGGGAAGCGGCGCGGACGGCCTACGGCCAGGGCGATCACCACCGGGCGGCGTCGCTCTACGAGTCGATCCTGGACGACCTCACTCCGGCCGAGAAACAGCGCCTCGAGCACGCCCGCGGGCGTTGAGACCTCGCGCCATCCGGGGCGCTTGGGAAACTCTTGGAATCCCCTTTCCCTGACCTGAGGACGGCCGGCGGGCTGGAGACGGATGTTGCGTCACCTTTCGAGGAGACGCGACGATGGCACGTCCTCACCTGCCGTATGCGGTCGCCCTGATCGCGATCGCTGCTGCCCTTTCCCATTCCGCCCGTGAGGCGGCGCCCGCGCTCCTCGCCGGCGCGGCCTCCGAGTGGCCCGCCGCGGACGGCGTGCGCGGTGCGCACTCGTCTGCCCTCGACGACATCACGCCCGCGAACGTGGGGGCCCTGACCGTCGCCTGGACTTATCGCACGGGCGAGAGGAGCGACGGCGGCGCGGAGGACACGGCCACCGCCTTCGAGGCCACGCCCGTCATGGTCGGCGGCGCGCTCTACTTCTCGACGCCGACGAGCCGCGTCGTGGCCCTCGACGCAGAGACCGGGCACGAACGGTGGACGTTCGACCCCCACGTCGGCCGCGGCCGGCGCTCCGAGGGCATGGCGACCTCGCGTGGCGTGTCCACCTGGACCGATCCGGAGCGCGGAGAAGGCGACCCCTGCGCGCGTCGCGTCTTCGTCGCCACCTTCGACGCGCGCTTGTTCGCCCTCGACGCGCTCTCCGGGGAGCGTTGCGCCGACTTCGGCGAGGGCGGAGAGCTGGACCTGGGCCGCGGCGTCGAGCGCATCGAAGGCCGGCGCGGCGACTACAAGGAGACGGCGCCTCCGGCCGTGGCCGGCGATCTCGTCGTGGTCGGCTCGTCGATCCTGGACAGCCGTTACGCCGATGCGCCCTCCGGCGTCGTGCGCGCCTTCGACGCACGCACGGGGGCGCGGCGCTGGAGCTGGGAGCCCCTGTCCGGCGTCGGCGGGCGGCGGGACGACGGAACGTACGTTCCCGCGGGCGCGGCCAACACCTGGGCGACCATGACCGTCGATCCCGAGCGGGATCTCGTTTTCGTCCCCACGGGCAGCGCAAGCCCGGATCACTGGGGAGGCCTGCGTCCGGGCGACAACCTTTACGCCAACTCCCTGGTCGCGCTGCGCGCGTCCACCGGCGCGATGCAGTGGCACTTCCAGATGGTCCACCACGATCTGTGGGACTACGACCTCGCCAGCCCTCCCGCCCTCATCACCGTCACCCGTGAGGGAAGGTCCGTGCCCGCGGTCGCGCAGGGCACGAAGATGGGCCACGTCTTCATCCTCGATCGCGAGACGGGTGAGCCACTGTTTCCCGTCGACGAACGGCCGGCACCCGCGAGCGACGTCGCGGGCGAGATGGCCTCCCCGACCCAACCCGTGCCCGTGCGTCCTCCGCCGCTCGTGCCCCAGCGGCTGGGGCCCGACGACGCCTGGGGGCTGACGCCGCTGGACCGCGCCGCTTGCCGCGCCCGGATCGACGCGCTCCGCTCCGACGGCATCTTCACTCCGCCCAGCCGGCGCGGCAGCATCGTGTATCCCGGCTTCCTCGGCGGGATCGCCTGGGGCGGGATCGCGTTCGATCCCCGGTCCGGGCTGCTCGTCACCAATACGAACAACGTCGCGATGGTGGCGACCCTCGTTCCCGCCTCGCAGGTGGCGCGCACGGAGTTCGACGAGGGCAGAAAGGCGCTCACCGCGCCGCAGACGCCCGCGCCCTACGCGGTCCGGCGCGAGGTCCTTCTCTCGCCCTTGAAGCTGCCGTGCAACCCACCTCCGTGGGGATCGCTGCACGCCGTGGACACCGCCACGGGTGAGGTGCGCTGGGAGGTGCCCCTGGGCACGCTGCGCGACTTGACGCGCGTTCCGACGCCGGCCCGCTGGGGCGCCGTCAACCTCGGCGGCTCCCTGATCGCGGGCGGCCTCGTGTTCATCGCCGCCACCCCGGATCGAACGCTCCGCGCTTTCGATCTCGCCACCGGCGCACGCCGCTGGGAGAGCGCTCTGCCGGCGTCCGCCCAGGCCACGCCCATGACCTATCGGGCGCGGGCGGGGGGCCGGCAATACCTCGTGATCGCGGCCGGCGGCCACGACGCGATGGGATCGTGGCGTGGCGACCATGTCATCGCCTATGCGCTGCCCGAGACCCGGCCGTGAAACGCGCTCTCGTGAGAGGGCGAACTCGTTCCGGAACGAGTTGAGCGATCCCGGCTCATCCGTTCCGAAACGGATGAACCCTTGACAGGACGCGGCCGGGGCCCTATCTTTCCGAGTTGAGTCTTACAACGTGTAAGACTTGATGCCAGGAGATCCCATGCCGCGTGCGTCCCGCATGCCGACCCTGTCCGGCAAGGAGACGGTGATCCTCGAGCTGCTTCTCGAAGGGCACGAGATGTACGGCCTCGAGCTGGTGGACGCTTCCCGGAGGCGTCTCAAGCGCGGCACGGTCTACGTCACGCTACTGCGGATGGAAGAAAAGGGGTACGTGCAGTCCCGGCTGGAGGCTCCCGACGGCAGCACCCCCGGCCTGCCGCGCCGGCTTTATAGAGCCACGGCGACGGGCCGTCAGTTGTACGACCTCTTGACCCTGGTCCGCGCCAAGCTGCGCCTGGAGCCCGCATGATGCACCGCTCGAACGATCGTCTGCGCTTGCCCGGTCATCGGCTACGCGAGGTCGCCCGGAAGTTCTGCTCGCCGGCGACCCTCGAGCGTGTCGTCGATCCGATCGTGGCGGATATGCAGCACGAGTGGACCGACGCCCGTGCACGATCGCCTCTCACACGAGGCTACACACGGCTCCGGGGCTACGCGGCCTTCACGAGGGCACTGGCGCTGCATGTCGTTCTGACGGCGAGCCGACATCTCGTACGGAA
>Ga0207428_10000308_pt1 | contig 64810 bp, 53 predicted proteins | sample RhiMethybrSRZTD1_FD_187600 | JGI IMG/M metagenome (GOLD analysis project Ga0207428, IMG submission 187600) | Populus rhizosphere microbial communities from Tennessee, USA - Rhizosphere MetaG P. TD hybrid SRZTD1 (SPAdes) (version 3) | ecosystem: Host-associated > Plants > Roots > Rhizosphere >... | reverse complement strand
AACAACGGCACCGTCGGCCGCTATCCGTTCCTTCACGTCCTCCGCATCAAGCGCTGCTCTCAGCGATTGATTGAGTTTTCTGAGCACCTGATCCGGGGTTCCGGCTGGCGCGATCAGCCCGTAGCGCTGCTCTGCTTCGAAGTCCTTGAAACCCACTTCCTCCATTGTTGGAACCTCCGGCAGCATGGGCGCGCGGCGCAGCGCACATGTGCCAAGGGCGCGCAAGGTGCCGGCTTTAATGTTGCCAATTGTCGGCGGAAGGCTGCTGAAAATCATCGATACGTGTCCGCCGAGCATGTCGTTGATCGCCGGACCGGCGCCCTTGAAAGGAATATGAGTCAGCGTGATGCCGGCCCGATCAGCGAACATGACCGCCGTTAGGTGGTTTGGAGTGCCGGCGCCTCCCGAGCCGTAGGTAAAGGCCTGCGGATCCTTCTTGGCTTGCGCAACGAGTTCCTCAACCCTTTGAGCTTTAACCGAAGGCCCAACCACAAGAACAATCGCGCTCTTGGCGATCATTCCGACCGGAGCGAAATCCTTGCGCGGATCGTAGCCTGCATTCTCGACAGCTGTCGGAGCCATAGTCAGCGTCCCGGTGCTGCCCATCGCGATCGCATAACCATCGGCTGCCGATTTCGCGAGTTGGCGGGTGCCGAGCGTTCCACCGGCACCAGGTCTATTGTCGACAATAACTTGCTGACCAAGGGACTGCGTCATCTTCTGGGCGATGATCCGTGCAATGGTGTCATTGCCGCCACCTGGAGCTTGAGGGACGATCAACGTGATCGACCGAGAAGGATAGTCATCGGCTAATGCGGACTGCGCGCAGCAGAACACAGGGAATGCGCAGCCTGTCACCACAAACCGTCTACGATTGAGCATGATTGACCCTTTTATTGGCGCACTCCCGGTCCGCACCTGTGCACTGCAAGGGGCAGGTCCTTCGCCAAAGTTGCAACGCTCAAATTTGCCCGCACGATTCCGAAATGAGCGGATCAACCAGACTATCTCTGCCCCGCCCTATTCCAGCCGCGCGCGCCTTCGCCGTAGACCTCGTGGCCCTTGTCGGTGACGACCACCGTGTCCTCGAGCTTGATGAACCCGCGCGCCGGATGCATCAGCGTGGTCTCGACCGACACCACCATGCCGGCTTCCAGCGGCTCCTTCGCGTATTCGCTCGGATAAGGCACCGGGCCGCGATCCGTGAGGCGTGGCGCCTCGTGGCTCACCATGCCCATGCCGTGCGCGAGGAATTCCATGTGGTTGTTGTGCTTTGATTTCTGCACCAGCGGGGCCGCCGCGGCGTAGATCTCGCCGCCGATCATTCCGGCGCGGATCGGCTTCATCGCCGCGCGCTGGATCGTTTCGATCTCGCCCAGGAGGTCCTCAAGTTCGGCGTCAGGTTCGCCCTGGATCGCCATGCGGCAGACGTCGCCGATATAGCCTTCGTAGTTGCCGCCGGAATCGATCGACATGATCTCGCCTTTCCCCCATTTCTGGTCGGAGGGCGCGCGGTTCATGCTGGTGCCGCAGGTGATCAGGCAATATTCAAAAGTAAGACCGCGATTGGTCTCCTCGCGGCGCAACGCCTCGACCACCTCGGCCTTGGTGACGCCGGGCTTGGTGCCCGCGATGACAGCCTGCATCGACTCGATCACGGCTTCGGACGCGTATTTCAACAATTTCAATTCTTCGGCGGACTTCTTCACGCGCTGACGCTCGAGCACGTAGAGCGCATCGACCCACTCGGCATCGGGAAACGCGGCGCGCAACACCTGCGAGGCGTCGTAAGGCAGGAAGCCGAACTCGGTGGCGATGCGCTTGGGCTTGAGGCCGATCTTGCGCATGTGCTCGACCGCCTTCTGCATGGCGTCGACCGTGCCCCAGGTGTTGGCCTGGGTCTCGGGCGTCCACATCGGATTAAGCTCGCGCTGAAATTTTTCCAGGCGGTGGCCGATATAGGCGGCCTTCTCGGGCGCGCCCTTCGGGTAGACCAGCACCGGCAGATAGCGGGTGATGCCGGTCGCATCCATGTAGTCGAAGAAGTCGGCGCGATGGCCGCCGAGAAGATACTGCACATTATGCTTGGAGGTCGCCAGCACCACATCGATGCCGGCTTCATCCATCAGGCGATCAAGGCGATCGTGATCGAAGGGGATCGCGAGTCCCTTGGTGGATTGAGCGTTGACGTTCACCGGCGGGCCTCCGTGGATTCCTGATTAAAGAGAATGCTAGGACCAGAGTTCCCTGCTCGCAAGCCGGGCCCCTTCGCTCAGCGCCTCCAGCTTCGCCCACATCACCGACGGATGCACGCGGCGATAGAATGGCCCCTGCGCAAAGCCGCAATCGGTGCCCGCGATCACGTTCTCGCGGCCGATAACGCGCGCCAGGCGCGTGATGCGCTCGGCCACCAGCTCGGGATGCTCGACGACATTGGTCGCGTGGCTGATGACCCCTGGAATGAGCACCTGCCCCGCGCCGAGCTTTGCATTTTTCCATACCTGCCATTCGTGCTCGTGACGCGGATTGGCGCCCTCGATGACATAGGCGCCGACTTTCACCTTGAGGATAAGGTCGACGATCTCCCTGAGCGGCACGTCACTGGTGTGCGGCCCAGGCCACGAGCCCCAGCAGACGTGGTAACGGATGCGGTCGGCCGGAAGCCCCTCGATCGCGTGATTGAGAATGTCGACCTGCTTCGACAGCCACTTGCGGTAATCGGCAAAGCTCGCGGGCGGCACCATGCGGTCGTATGTGACGGCGCTGCGCGCATCGTCGAGCTGCAGCAGGAATCCGGCATCGATGATCATCTTGTATTCGGTGCGCATTGCGTCAGCGATCGCGGCCTGCAGCTCCTCGTCGCTTCTGTAGTACTCGTTCTTGCGGTCGGGGATCACGCTGGCCGGCGCCGCGACGGGAAGAAAGGCCTCTTCCGTTTTCACGTTCTTGAGCGCGCTCCTGAAATTGTCGATATCGCGCTGCAGCTCGGCCTGCCCGGTATATTTGATCGGGCCGACGCAGGTGGCCTCTGTCGTCGTCGCGACCGCTTCCTTGGCATCGAGCTCGGCATAGAACTCGGCAAACTTTGTGCGGTCGGCGCCGCGCTTGAATGGATTGGTCGCCTCCTGCCTGAGCGGCCGCCGCTCGAAACCCGACAGCCGCTCCAGCGCGTATTGCGCCCAGCTGATCGACTTGCCGAACTCGCCGTCGCTGACGACGTCGATGCCGGCGCCGGCCTGCTGCCGCACGATATCGGCCACGGAATCGGTCAGGCATTTCTGATAGGCTTTTACGTCATAAGGCTTGCCGCTCTGCCTGGCGCGCAGGAATTCCTGCAGCGGCTGCGGGCGGATGAGGCTGCCGACATGCGTGGTGAGAATGCGATCGGTACTGCGTTTCATGCGCGCTCTATGCCTTCCGCGCGGATGAAAGGCAATGCATGGGCGACGGCCCCATTCGCCTGCGTTAGGCCTTTACCACACCGATGAGCTGCTCGAGCTTTGCCGGATCCTTGCGCAGGACTTCGCTGGCGCCGTCGTAGACGATGCGGCCGCGGTCCATCACCACCGCGCGCGGGGAAATGTCGAGCGCAAGCCGCGTGTTCTGCTCGACCAGCACGATCGCCAGGCCGCTCGACTGCGTCAGCCGCTTCACCGCGCGCGCCAACTCCTCGACGATCACCGGCGCCAGCCCTTCCGACGGCTCGTCCATCAGCAGGACCGTTGGATTGCCGATGAGCGCGCGGCCGATCGCCAGCATCTGCTGCTCGCCACCTGACAGCTGATTGCCCCGGTTGTCGGCACGCTCCGCCAGGCGCGGGAAAAGCTCGAACACGGTATCGACCGTCCACGATCCGGGCCGCGCCGCGACCTCGAGGTTTTCCCGCAATGTGAGCGAGGGAAAAATCTCGCGCTCCTGCGGCACGTAGCCAAGCCCCGCGCCTACCCGGCGATAGGTCGCCATTTTCGAGATGTCCATATCGTGCAGCGAGAGCCGCCCACCATGTAGCGTGGTGTGGCCCATGATGGTGGCAAGCAGCGTGGTCTTTCCGACGCCGTTGCGCCCGATGATCGACACCGTTTCGCTGGCGCCGAGGGCGAAGCGGATGTCCTCGAGCACAACGGTTTCGCCATAGCCGGCGCGGACGTTTTCGAGGTCGAGCGCCCATTTAGCCATGTCGGCCCCCACGGTGACCTTCCTGGCCGAGATAGACCGCCTTCACCTGCTCGTTGTTCATGATCACGTCGGGCGTGCCGTGCGTGAACACCGCGCCCTGCACCAGCACTGTGATTTCCTTCGCGAAGCGGAAAACGACATCCATATCGTGCTCGATGATCAGCACCGCGATGTCGGGATCGAGCGCGGCCACCACGTCGAGGATGAGATGGCTCTCCGACGACGGCACGCCGGCCGCAGGCTCGTCGAGCAGCAGCACGCGCGGCTTCTGCGCGAGCGCGATGGCGATCTCCACCAGCCGCTGGCGGCCATAGGGCAGCTCGCGCACCAACTTGAGCGCATCGTCGACGATGCGCAGCGAGTCGAGATGATCGAGGGCCTCGTCAAGAACGGCGCGGCTGCTGCCGACCGGCCGCCACAGATTGTCGGCATGGCCATCACGTTCGCTGATGCACATGCCGATGTTTTCGAGCACAGACAACCCGCGGAACAGCTGGTTGATCTGGAAAGTGCGCGCGAGCCCGCGCCGTGCCCGATCGGCCTGACTCAGCGCGGTAATATCGTCGCCGTTGAGGATCACGCGGCCCGAATGTGGCTTGAGCGCGCCGGTAATCAGGTTCACCAGTGTGGTCTTGCCGGCGCCATTGGGGCCGATGAGCGCGTGCCGCGCGCCCCGCTCGAGCGTCAGGTTGACGTCGCGCGTCACCGGCAGCGCGCCGAAAGCTCGGTTCAGTGCCTCGACCTGCAGCGCGGCGCTCATGACTTCTTCCTTTTGGAGAAGTATCTGCCGATGCTCTCGAACACGCCGAGCACGCCGCGCGGCGTGAACAGCACCGCGAGCACGAGCATCAGGCCGATGCCGAACTGCCAGAAGGTCGGGCTTAATTTCGAGAAATAATCCTCGAGCACCATGTAGACCGCCGCCCCCACGAAGGCGCCGTAAAGCCGGCCGGTGCCGCCGAGGATCAGCATCACCATCACCTTGGCGGAGTTGTCGAAATCGAAGACCGTCAGCGTGACGTAGGCATTGGTCTGGGTGAACAAGGCGCCCGCGACGCCGGCGATAGCGGCGGCGATCGTGTAGACCGTCACCAGGCGGCGGTGCACCGGCGAGCCGATCGCATGCATGCGCCGCACGTTCTCGCGGACACCGGTCAGCGCCTGCCCGAAGGGCGAATAGACGATCCTGCGGACAAAGAAGAACACCACCACCAGGACCGCGAGGACATACAGGTAATAAGTGTGACCATAGAGATCGTAGTCGAACACGCCCAACAGCGGCTTGAACATCAGCCCCGGCAGGCCATCATAGCCGCCCGAAATGTCGGAGCGCAGGTTGCCGGTCTCCTGCAGCAGGATCGCTGTCGCGAGCGTCAGCATCAGCAATGTGAGGCCGCGATAGCGCAGCAGGAACCAGCCGGTGATGAAGCCCGTAAGACCCGCCGTTATCGCGGCCGCGAACAGCCCGCTGATCGGCTCGCTCCAGCCAAGGCGCGCGGCGGCAAGGCCTACCGTATAGGCGCCGACGCCGAAGAAAGCCGCATGGCCGAGGGTGACAATGCCGGCATAGCCGAGGATGAGATCGAGCGAGAGCGCGAACATCACCATCACCAGCACCTGGCTGCCGAACGTCATGCGCTCCGGAAAAATGAAATAGACGGCGATGGCGGCGAGCCATGGCAAGGTTTCCGCGAGCCGGAAACGATGGCGCTTGAGCAGATATTCCGCCGCGCGCTCGCGCGCCTCGGAACGGCCTGCCGCGCCAATGGTCTCACTCGCGGCCATAGAACCCCGCCGGTTTGACCAGGAGAACGGCAACCGTCACCGCATAGACGAAAAACCCGCCGGCATCGGAGAGCAGGTATTTCCCGCCCGTGTCGAACACGCCGAGCACGAGCGCCGCCAGCAGCGTGCCTTTCAGGCTGCCCAGCCCGCCGACCGCGACCACGATCAGGAACAGCACAAGATAGAGAACGGCAAAGCTCGGCGAGAGGCCGAACAACTGGATGGCAAGCCCGCCGCCGAGCGCGGCAAGGCCGGACCCGACCGCGAAGGTCAGCGTGAACAGGCGGTCGACATTGATCCCGACCGACTCCGCCATGCGCCGGTTATCGACGGCCGCACGGATCTTGGCGCCGATATTGGTGCGCTCGAATGCATACCAGAGCACGGCGATGAGCACGACGCCGAGCACGATCAGAAACGCGCGATAGCTCGGGAAATTACGGAACCCGAGATTGACGTCACCTTGCAGCCAGTCCGGCAGCGGCACCGACTTCGGAATCGGCCCGTAGAGATAGGTCGCGGTGGCGATCGCCATGAAAGCGAGACCGATGGTGAGCAGCACCTGCTCCAGATCGGTTGACTTATAGAGTCGCCGGTAGAGGCCGCGCTCGAACACGACGCTCACCGCGCCGACCACAACCGCTGCAATGACGAGCGAGGGAACAAAGCCAACGCCGAGCGTGCGCGTCAACGTGACGACGACGTAGCCGCCGGCCATCGCGAAAGCGCCGTGCGCCAGGTTCACAAAGCCCATCAGCCCCATCGTGACCGAAAGCCCGACGGAGGTGATGAACAGGAACATGGCGTAAGCCAGTCCGTCGAACAGGATACTGACGGCAATGATCGCGAACTGCGGCACGAGCCCCACCTCGTGTTGAAGAAAACGCCGCCGCGTTATGCGCGGCGGCGCCGTTTGCTGTCAAATAGGTGAACTCAGCTGCCGCAACGGCCGAGTTTCAACACCTTGCACTCATCCTTGACCGCGTTGGTGGTGCCAAGCACCTTAATGCCAAGCTTGCCGTCTGACTTGCGGACGACTTCCATCGCGTACTCGTTCTGCACGATGTCGCGGGTGGCCGCGTCGATCGCGACCGGGCCGCGCGGACCCTTAGCGGTCCAGCCTTTCATCGTATCGATCACCTGCTGACCGTCAGTGACTTTCCCGTTCAGCTTTTTGATCGCATCGAAGATGGCGTGCATGGTGTCCCAGCCGGCCGCCGACATGAAGTCCGGATAGGAGTCCTTGCCGTAGGCTTCGTGCCAAGCCTTGTTCATCGCTTTGTTCTCGGCATTGTCGAGATCGACGGCGTAGTTGCCCATCACGATGGTGCCGATGGCGGCGTCGCCCATATCCTGCAGCTTGTTGTCGGGGATCAGGTCCATCGGGCCAATCAGCTTGACGCCGGCCTTGCGCATGCCGAGCTCGCCATAGGCCTTCATCACGCCGGTCGCGTGCGCGCCGGAGGGAATAAAGACGTACATGCAGTCGGGCTTGGCATCCTTGATACGCTGGAAGAAGGGCGTGAAGTCCGGCACCTGCACGGGGCTGCCCATCGGGATCGCTTCCGTGACCTTGCCGCCCGCCTTCTCGAAGCCGGTCTTGAAGGCTTCGGTCGAGTCCTTGCCCGGCGGGAAGTCGGTATAGGCCATCGCCGCGGTCTTGCAGCCGACCTTGCCGTGAGCAAAGGCGCCCATCGGATAGCCGTGGTGCCACATGCTGAACGAGAGCCGCGCGATATAGGGTGACAGATTGGTTATCCAGGCCGTCCCGGCATTGGCAATCACCATCGGCACCTTGGCCTGCGTCACTACCGGCGCCAGCGCAATCGCCGAAGGCGAGAACACGAAGCCGGTGAGGATCTGAACCTTGTCGTTGGTGATGAGCTCGGTCGTGACGGTTTTTGCCTGCGCGCCGGTCGGCGGGCCCTCGTCACGCTTGATGATCTCCACCTTGTGCGGTGCGATGTCCTTGGCGTGCAATTTGACGTAAAGGTCGAATGCCTTGTCGATCTGGTGACCGAGGTCGGCATTCGCGCCGCTGAACGGAAGCACCACACCGATCTTGACAGTCTCGGCCTGGGCGGCCCCGCCCACCGCAAAGGCCAAGGCGGCTATACCGAGCCAGCCAAACTTGCGCATCTCATTCCTCCCTACAGGCTTAAAATAGTTTGGAATCCCACTAATGCATGGGCACGCCCCGCGGCCCACTCGCCCTAAACTGGACTAATATGAAGGTCCCGGTCAATCGGGAATGGCGTCACGTTGTGACGCAGCCTTTCCAGTTTCAAATCGTCGGGGATTGCTGCTGCCGGATCAGGCGGCGCTTTTAGGCGGCACTCTTAAGCAGCACTCTTGGCGCTGATCGCGGCGACCGAACTCGTGGAGGTCGCTTCGAACTTCTTGCGGTCACCGGTCATATCGAGCGAGGCGACTTCCACACGGTTACGGCCGCGCTCCTTGGCGTAATAAAGCGCATGGTCCGCTTGCGCCAACAGCTCGGTTACGTCGAGTGACGGCCCCAGGCAGTGCACCAGGCCGATGCTGACTGTACCGCATACCGGATGGCCGTCGACCTCCTGCGCCATCTGGGCAAAGGTCTCGCGAATGCGCTCGGCAACGGCCACGGCCTTCTCGCGGCTGGTGTCGGCGAGCACCGCGGCAAACTCCTCACCGCCAAGCCGGCCAACGAGATCGGATCCGCGCATCGACTTGCGCGCCGCCTCGGTGAAGACTTCCAGCACGCGATCGCCGACCGCATGGCCGAAGCGGTCGTTGATCGATTTGAAGTGGTCGAGATCGATGACCAGGAATGCCGTCGGACGCGGATTGGCGAGGTGCAGTTTCGCGAGCATGGACGCGTCAAGCAGAAACGACCGGCGGTTGGCGATGCCGGTGAGCGGATCGACCATCGCGGCCTTGCGGTGACGCAGCTCCGTGCGCTCTTTCGCCATCGCAAGCAGGAGGAATGCGCTGGAGATGGTGAGCAGCAGGGCCTCGAAGCTCAGCACTGTCATCCAGACGCTTCCGTACACACCGTCGCTGCTCGCCGCCGCCGGCAGCAGCGCGATCATCGGCGTGCGCAAAAGGAACAGCACACCGTGCGCAAAGAACATGACGATCGCCGGCCAGCGGGAGACCAGCGCCTCGCTACGGCCGCGCCAGAACTCGAACGCGGTGAGCCAGACGTAAGACGTGATGATGCCGGCGATGATCAGCGACCGGAGATCGCTGTTTTCTGTCACCAGCGGCAGGCGGCACACCAGCAACCAGATAACGGCGCCGGTGACCAGGTAAACAGGCTCGACCGGACGCCCATCGAATACGCGCGCGCCGGTCCAGGTCATGGCAAAGGCGGTAAATAGCAGTGCGTTGGCAAGATCGATGCTGATCAGATCAGGCGACGACCCGTAGAGGCTGAACAGCGCGATCGAGGCAAGCCGGGTCACATGGGCAAAGCCCCACCAGCAGACGGCGCGAAGCGCCATGTTCTGCGCCCAAACGAAGAGCAGCAGCAGACCGAGGATGCCCTCGACGTAGATCGTCACCAGAAAAAGCGTATGGATGTCGAGCGTCATTCGTCAGCCAACCTGCCCGGCCCCCCGAACTCCGATCCCCACCGCCACGACTAGATGTCCGCAGGAAAAATCTAATGAATGTGAATACGTCGGACGGCCGAATACGCCGCTATGGTTTCGAAGTTCTTGCCAATGTGGCTACAATCGCCGCAATTCGACTGAAATTTCCCCGTTAGTTTGGCGACTTCGGCCGCGTTCTCCGGCCTTGTGACGTTGTAGGGCCTCTACTAGGGTCAAATCCTCCCTTTAGCCCCCGGGACCGGGCATGCAAATCCGCGACGGCATTATTGAAGCAATCGGCCACACGCCGCTCATCAAGTTGGAGCGCGCATCGAAAGCGACGGGATGCACGATCCTCGGCAAGGCTGAGTTCATGAACCCCGGCGGCTCGGTGAAGGACCGCGCCGGCCGGCAGATGATCCTGGAGGCGGAAAAGCGCGGCGAGTTGCGCCCGGGCGGCCTCGTTGTCGAGGCAACCGCGGGCAATACCGGCATCGGCCTTGCGCTCGTCGCCAATGCGCGGGGATATCGCACGCTGATCGTCATTCCCGAGACGCAAAGCCAGGAAAAGAAAGACATGCTTCGCTTGTGCGGCGCCGAGCTTGTCGAGGTGCCGGCGGCGCCCTACTCCAACCCGAACAACTATCAGCATGTCGGGCGGCGGCTCGCCGAGCAGCTCAAAAAAACCGAAAAGAACGGCGCTATCTTCGCCGACCAGTGGAACAATCTCGACAACCGCAAGGCTCACTACATTTCGACCGGGCCGGAGATCTGGGAAGAGTGCGGCGGCAAGATTGACGGCTTTATCTGCGCAATCGGCACCGGCGGCACGATCGCCGGCGCTTCGACATTCCTGCGCGAGAAGAAAAAGGACATTGTGATCGGCGTCGCCGATCCGCGCGGCGCGGCAATGTACCATTTGTTCAAGGAAGGCCAGGCAACGGCCACCGAAGGCGGCTCTATCACCGAGGGCATCGGTCTCGGCCGCGTGACTCCGATCATCGATGGGCTGAAGGTCGACAAGTCCTATCTCATTCCCGATGAAGAAGCGCTTCCGCTTATCTTCGACTTGCTCGAGCATGAGGGCCTCTGCCTCGGCGGCTCGTCCGGCATCAACGTCGCCGGCGCCATCCGCCTTGCGAAAGATCTCGGCCCGGGAAAAACCATCGTTACGATCCTCGCCGATTACGGCACGCGCTATCAGTCCAAGCTGTTCAACCCGGACTTCCTGCGCTCCAAGAAATTGCCGGTACCCGATTGGCTCGAACGCAAGTCGAATATCAAGCCGCCGCTCGAGAAGACGTGAGCAATGGCAACCGAGTGCCTCTTCCGCGACGATTCCTACCTCAAGGATTGTGAGGCGCGCGTTGTCGCCCTCACCGACCAAGGCGGTATCGTGCTCGACCGCACGGTTTTCTACGCGACCTCCGGCGGCCAGCCCGGCGATACCGGGTCGCTGACCGCAGGCGGTGTCCGTATCCCGATTGAAACGACGGTCTACACCGACGCCGCGAAGACCGAGATCGCTCATGTGCCTGCCGCCGGCTCGCCTGCGCTGAACATAGGCGACAAAGTCATGGCGAGCATTGATTGGAACAAGCGTTACGCGCGCATGCGCATGCATACCGCCCTGCATCTGCTGTCGGCCGCGCTGCCTTACGCAGTGACCGGCGGCTCGGTCGGCGACAACGAAAGCCGGCTCGACTTCGACATTCCCGAGGCCGGCCTCGACAAGGACGCGATTACGGCGAAGGTCGCCGAAATGATCGCCAGCAATGCGGCCGTGACCAGCCGCTGGATCACCGACGCCGAGCTCGAAGCCAATCCGGGCCTCGTCAAGACAATGTCGGTTAAGCCCCCGATGGGCACCGGCCGGGTGCGCCTGATCGAAATTGCGGGGCTCGATCTGCAGCCTTGCGGCGGCACGCATGTCCGGACGACCGGTGAAATCGGCGTGGTTCGCGTCACGCAGATCGAGAAGAAGGGCAAGCAGAACCGGCGCGTCCGGCTGGCACTTGCCTAGTTGCCTTGACGGAACGATTGGACGATTGTGCGCATTAATATCGACTGGCCAAACCCATGAACGCCGCAACTGCATCGAGCCGCTGGCTCAAGTCCACCGAATGGCTTGCCGGCGAACTCGGCAAGCCGGACGTCGCCGTCATCGACGGGTCTTACTATCTTCCGACGCAGAACCGCGATGCCAGGGCTGAGTACGCTGCCGCTCATATTCCCGGTGCGGTGTTCTTCGACATCAATGCGGTCGCCGATCATTCGACCGAATTGCCCCACATGTTGCCGGGGCCGGACCAGTTCGGCGCGGCCGCCGGCGATCTCGGAATTTCGGAGAAGGATACGATTGTCGTCTATGACGGCACCGGACTGTATTCGGCGCCGCGCGTCTGGTGGACGTTCCGTATCTTCGGCGCGCGCAACGTCTATATCCTCGATGGCGGCTTGCCTGCCTGGAAGGCCGAAGGCCGCCCAACTGAAGCGGGCGCCGTCAAGCGTCCGAAAAAAAGGTTCGACGCCGAGATGGATACCGGCGCCGTGGCCATGCTCAGCGACGTGCAGATGGCGCTCAACGATGAAAGCGCGCAGGTGGTCGATGCGCGCTCGGCTGGACGCTTTGCCGGGCGCGAACCCGAACCGCGTGCCGGGCTTCGCTCAGGGCATATGCCCGGTGCGTTCAGCGTTCCTTTCACCGAGATCGTCGAGAACGGCCGCCTCGCCTCTCCCGAACGCATTGCGCAGGCCTTCAAGAAAGCCGGCGTCGACATCGACCAGCCGGTGATCACCAGCTGCGGCTCCGGCGTGACCGCCGCGATCCTCACGCTTGGTCTCGAAACGCTCGGCAAAAAACCGGCACGTATCTACGACGGATCCTGGTCGGAATGGGGCGCGCGCCCCGACCTTCCGGTCGTCAAGGATTAGCCGCGCTTCAGCGCAAAATCTGACTGAGAAACAGTTTTGTGCGCTCGTGTTGCGGGTGCGCGAAGAACTCGTCGGGCACGTTCGTCTCGACGATCTGCCCTTCGTCCATGAACACGATGCGGTTCGCCACCTGCCGGGCGAAGCCCATTTCGTGCGTGACCACCAGCATAGTCATGCCGTCAAGCGCCAGCGCAACGATCGTGTCGAGCACCTCCTTGACCATTTCCGGATCGAGCGCGGAGGTCGGCTCGTCGAACAACATGATCTTGGGGTTCATGCACAGCGCGCGGGCAATAGCGACCCGCTGCTGCTGGCCGCCCGATAACTGGCCCGGATATTTGCTGGCCTGCTCGGGAATCTTCACGCGCCTGAGGTAGTGCAGCGCCACCTCCTCGGCCTCCTTCTTCGGCATCTTGCGCACCCAGATCGGCGCCAGCGTGCAGTTCTCCAGCACCGTCAGGTGGGGAAACAGATTGAAATGCTGGAACACCATGCCGACTTCGCGGCGGACCTCGTCGATTTTCTTGAGGTCCGCGGTCACCTCGACGCCGTCGACAAAAATTTGTCCGCCCTGATGCTCTTCCAACCGATTGATGCAGCGGATCATCGTCGACTTGCCGGACCCTGACGGTCCGCAGATCACGATGCGCTCGCCGCCACGGACCTTCAGATTGATATCGCGGAGCACGTGGAAATCCCCGTACCACTTGTTGAGCCCAATGAGCTCGACGGCGGTTTCGGTCCTGAGGCGGCCGGGCTTGAGGAGCGATCCGGAGTTTTCGTCCGCGGTCATGTGCTGCCCCTCACCGCCGGCCACCCTTGGCGAGACGCACTTCCATTGCGCGAGCATAGCGCGACATGCCGTAACAGAAGACTACATAAAAAATGGCGGCGACCGCGTAGCCGGTCGTGCTGGTGACGGGCGTTGCCCACTTCGGATCGATGCGGGCCACCTCGATCGTCCGCAAGAGATCGAAGATGCCAACGATGAAGACCAGCGTCGTGTCCTTGAACAGCCCTATATAAGTGTTGACGATATTCGGGATCGTCACTGTCAGCGCCTGCGGCAGGATGACGAGGCGTGTCATTTGCCCGTAGCCGAGACCGACGGCCATGGCGCCTTCGTACTGGCCTCTCGGAATGGCCTGCAGGCCGGCGCGAACAACCTCCGCCATATAGGCGGAGGCGAAGATCGCAATGCCGACCAGCGCCCGCACCAGCTTGTCGGGCGAATACTGCTCGGGAACGAACAGTGGCAGCATCACTCCGGCCATGAACAGCACGGTGATCAGAGGCACACCGCGGACGAATTCGATGAAGACGACCGAGAGCGTCCGCACCACCGGCATGCGCGAGCGCCGGCCGAGCGCAAGAACAATCCCGAGCGGCAGCGAAAACACGATGCCGACCGACGCCACCACGATCGTTACGAGCACTCCACCCCACAGCACGGTGTCGACCGGCTCAAGGCCGATCACGGACCATCCCGTCAGCAGGATGTAAGACACGATCGGCAGCACGATGAAGAAATAAATGGCGCCAAGGTCGCGGCGCGGCGCCTTCAGCCAAAGCAGCCAGGCAACCCCGACGGTCAGCATGAGAAAGAACACATCGACGCGCCAGCGCTGCGGAATGGGGTAAGAGCCGTAGATGAAATACGGTAATCGCTCCCAGACGAACGGCCAGCAGGCGCCGATCTCGCGATGCTGGACGGTCCAGAGGCAGGCGTCGCGATCGCCCCCGCTCCACACCGCGTCGATCACCAGAAACCTGACGATTTCCGGGATCGCCCAGGCGAGCAGCAGGACGATCAGCACCGTCAGCGCGATATTGAACGGCGTAGACAGCAGATTGGCGCGCAGCCATCCCATCGTCCCCGTCATCGCCGCCGGCGGCGGGCGCGGCGCAATCGTGGCGCGGCGAACAAAAGCCATTTCGGCAACGGCAAGATCGCCCTCGGCCATGGTCATGGGCCTGGCCTCACCGTTCGACCAGCGCCATGCGGCGGTTGTAGAGGTTCATGATCGAGGACGTCGCCAGGCTGATGACGAGGTAGACGAGCATCGTGATGGCCACGACCTCGACGGCCTGGCCTGTCTGGTTGAGCACGGTGCCCGTGAAGACCTGCACCAGGTCCGGGTAACCGATTGCAACCGCCAATGACGAGTTCTTGGTGAGATTGAGATACTGGCTGGTCAGCGGCGGGATGATGACCCGCATCGCCTGTGGCACGACGATCAGCCGCAATGTCGGACCCGGCCGCAGGCCCAGCGAATAGGCCGCCTCGCTCTGCCCGCGCGACACCGCCAATATGCCGGCACGCACCACTTCGGCGATGAATGCGGCCGTGTAGATCGACAGACCGAACAGCAGCGCGACAAATTCCGGCAGAACCTCGATGCCGCCGGAGATATTGAACCGTCCCGCCTGCGGGAACTCGAAGCCGATGGGACGGCCAACCATTGCGAAAACCGCAAGCGGCAGCCCGATCACCAGCAGCACGGTCACGGCCAACACCGGCGGACGCTGCCCGGTCTGCTCCTGCCGTTTGCGCGCCCAGACATAAAACGCGATCGAGGCAACGATGCCGACCAACAGGGACAGTTCAAAGAACCCGACGCCGCCCTTGAGGACCGGCAGCGGCAGAAAAAAGCCGCGGTTGTTGAGAATGACGCCGCCGGGAATGGCAATGCTCTCGCGGATTTCCGGCAGCGACTTGAGCACGGCGTTGTACCAGAACAGTAATTGCAGCAGCAGCGGCAGGTTACGGATGATCTCCACGTAACCGCCGGCTGCCTTCGCGAGCAGCCAGTTGCTCGACAAGCGCGAAATGCCGACGATGAAGCCGATGATCGTCGCAAACACGATGCCAAGTCCGGCGACCAAAAGCGTGTTGAGCAGCCCGACCCAAAAAGCGCGACCATAGGTCGAGCCGCGCGACGAATATTCGATCAGCGTCTGACTGATGTCGAAGCCGGCGGTCTGGTTCCAGAATCCGAAGCCGGAGGCGATCTGCGCCCGCGCCAGATTGTCGATTGCGTTGCGGGCGGCGCCATAGACGAGCAGCGCGACCACCGTGCAGAGAACGAGCTGATAGGCAATGCTGCGGACCTTCGGGTCGTTGTAGAACACGACACGCGCGGGGCGCGGCTGCGCCGGCAGGTCACTCGGCATTTCCCCCTCGTCGGACGCCTCAAGCGGCGGCGGCACCTCTTTGAAAGAGGCCGCGGACGCACGTCCGCGGCCAACAGTTCCGCTACTCGCTCAGCGGATCGGCGGCGCGTACTGGATACCGCCTTTGGTCCACAATTTGTTCAGCCCGCGCTCGATCTTGAGCGGCGAGCCCATGCCGACGTTACGCTCAAACGATTCGCCGTAGTTGCCGACCTGCTTGATGATGCGAACGGCCCAATCCTTGGTCAGGCCGAGTTGCTCTCCGTAATTGCCTTCGGCCCCGACGAAGCGCTTGATCTCCGGGTTCGGCGACTTCATCGCGTCGTCGAGAGTCTTCGAGGAAATGTTCAGTTCCTCGGCATCGATCATGGCGAAGAGCGTCCACTTCACAATGTCGTACCACTGGTCGTCCCCGTGGCGCACGACCGGACCGAGCGGTTCTTTCGAGATGATCTCCGGCAGGATCACGTGGTCGTCCGGGTTGCTGACACGAAGCCGCTCGGCGTAAAGAGCCGAAGCGTCGGTCGTGTAGCTATCGCAGCGTCCCGCATCATAGGCCTTCAGCGCCTCGTTCGCGGTGGCAAAGGTGACGCTCTTGAGCTGCATTTTATTCGCGCCGAAATAGTCGGCGAGATTGAGCTCGGTCGTCGTACCCTGCTGCACGCAGATGGAAGCGCCATTGAGCTCCAGCGCGGAGTTCACTTTGAGCGACTTGCGCACCAGGAAGCCCTGGCCATCGTAATAATTGACGCCGACGAAGTTGAGGCCAAGCGAGGTGTCGCGCGACGACGTCCAGGTTGTGTTGCGCGCCAGCACATCGATTTCGCCCGATTGCAGCGCCGTGAAACGGTCCTTCGCCGACAGCGGCACATATTTGACCTTGTTGGCGTCGTTAAGCACCGCGGCGGCGATCGCGCGGCAGAAATCGACATCGAGGCCGGCCCATTTTCCCTGCGCATCAGGCAGACCGAAGCCGGCGAGCGAGCCATTGGCACCGCAGTTGAGCATGCCGCGATCTTTCACCGCCTTGAGCGTCTGAGCGGATACGCCTTGCGCGGTCGCGGCGAGGACGAGCGCTACGAGTATTGCAAATCGCTTCATGTGGCGGTTCCTTCAAAACCTGTTCGTGCAAAGGCTTGAACAATTTTCCAAACTTATCCGCCGCCGGACCTCCGTCCGGCGGTAACAGGTGCTCCCTTGGCTTTATCTCTTTCGGTAGCCCCCTCTTGCGCGGCATCACAGAACGATCGGCCTGCCGGGTCAAGGGGTTGACGCTCACGCGGCGCGCAGACGTATATGTCTTTGCGCCGGGAACATGCGCGGCTACCCTTTCAGTCAATCATTGCAGTGACGTCCCAATCATATGGCGAAAAAACCAAAATCCCCCATCAAGCCTGATACGCGGCTGGTTACGGCGGGACGCGACCCGCAAGCCAATCACGGCTTTGTTAATCCGCCGGTCTATCACGCCTCGACCGTTCTCTATCCCACGGCCGACGATCAGGTCGCCCACCGGGCGCGCTACAGCTACGGACGGCGCGGCACGCCTACCTCGGAAGCGCTCGAGGATGCGCTGCGCGAGCTCGACGGTGACGGTTGCGCCGGTGTCGCACTGCTGCCATCGGGACTGGCGGCAATTTCGGCGGCGCTGCTCTCCGTCGCGCGCGCCGGCGATCACGTTCTTGTCACGGACAGCATCTACCGTCCGACGCGGAACTTTTGCAACGGCGTGTTCGCACGATTGGGGATCGAGACCACCTACTACGACCCGCTGATCGGCAGCGGCGTCGCAAAGCTGTTCAAGCCGAATACGCGTGCCGTGTTTGTCGAAGCTCCGGGGTCGCAAAGCTTCGAGATGCAGGACGTTCCAGCCATCGCCAAAGTCACGCATGAGAAAGGTGCGATTGTGCTGATGGACAATACCTGGGCGACGCCGCTTTATTTCCGCGCCTTCGAGAAAGGCGTCGATCTGGAAATCCAGGCCGGCACCAAATATATCGGCGGCCATTCCGACATCATGTTCGGTTGCGTGTCGGCAAATGCGGCCACATTGCCGGCGCTCAAGGACACCGTCTATTCGATGGGAATCTGCGTCGGTCCCGACGACATGTATCTCGCCCTGCGCGGCCTGCGCACGCTCGGCGTGCGCCTTGCACGCCATTATCAATCCGGTTTGCGCATCGCGCGATGGCTCGCGCAAAGGCCGGAAGTCCTGCGCGTCATGCATCCCGCGCTCGAAAGCGACCCCGGGCACGCCATCTGGAAACGCGACTTCACCGGTGCCAGCGGCCTCTTCAGCATCGTTCTCAGGCCGGTGGCCGAAAAGGCCGCACATGCCTTTCTCAACGAGCTCACATTATTTGGGCTCGGCTATTCGTGGGGCGGCTTTGAAAGCCTGGCAATCCTTTTCGACTGCACGGAGTATCGGACGGCAACCAAATGGGCGCCGGGCGGCCCGAGCATCCGTTTTCACATAGGGCTTGAGGATCCGGACGACCTGATTGCCGACCTCGAGCGCGGCTTTGCGGCGCTCGCGAAAGCCGGATGAATTATGACTGACTACGCCGCCGCGGCCGTTCCACCGCTGCGCAGCACGAATTGCAGATTGCGCAAGTAGACGAAAACGCCGAATGCCTGTCCGACGATGAAGACAGGATCTTTCCGGTAAAGCGCGTAGCCGAGCAGCATCAGCCCGCCGCCGATCGAGAAGATCCAGAACGCCGTCGGCACCACGCTGCGGCCGGCCCGCTCGGAGGCAATCCATTGGACGACGAAACGCATCGCAAACAACATCTGTGCGATGTAGCCGATCAGGATTCCCCAGTCGGCATTGCCGATGAACACGTCGTGCAGATAGCCGCCGACGGCTTGCGCGATATCGATGAGCATCTAGTCCTCCGAGATTTCCGGGATCTTCTTCCTGCGGCGGATCAGCCACCACACGCCGGCCAGGTCGAGAATGCCGATCCAGAGCCGGTCCCATAGTCCATAGTTTGAAACACCGTGCGCGCGCGGCCGGTCGACCACGTCGACATAGGCGATGTCGTATCCTTCCCGCCGCACCAGCGCCGGCAGAAACCGATGCAAGCCGTCGAAATACGGCAGGCGCAGGAAAGCGTCACGCCGGAACGCCTTCAGGCCACAGCCGGTGTCGCGGGTCCCGTCGCGCAGGACCACACCCCGCACCGTATTCGCAACGCGCGACTGGAATTTCTTGAAACCGCTTGCCTTGCGCCCGACACGCTGCCCGGCAACGAGGCCGGTGCGCGGCGCGCCCGCCTCCAGAGCGTGGATGAGCGCCGGAATGAACGCCGGATCGTTCTGCCCATCCCCGTCGAGCGTCACCACCAAAGGTGCGCGCGCAGCCGTGACGCCGCTGCGCACCGCTGCCGACTGTCCGCAGGATTGTTTGTGGCGCACCCGGCGCAGCCAGGGATAGCGCGCCATCAGGCTGCGGAGCTCATCGTCCGTCGTGTCATTTGATCCGTCATTGACGTAGACGACCTCGAAAGGCCACTGGCCATCGAGCGCCGCCGCGATTTCCTCGACAAGAGGCGCAATGTTGCCCGCTTCGTTGCGGACCGGCACCACGATGGATACCGCCGGGTCGGTTGTCGTCATGACGCGATGTCTTATGGGGCAAGCAGGCCGCGGGCAACCGCTTTGATGCGCCGAAGCGACGGTCCGGGAAGCTGGTGGACGTCACCCCCCGGTCCGATCGAAAAGCCGAGCCGGCGCAGCGCGAAATAGCGCCGCACCATCATTGCGCCGACAGCGCCGACCAGCGCGCCGGCCAGCACGTCGGTTGGATAGTGCGCGGTGACGACCACCCGGCTGATCGCGATCAACACGGCATAAATCAGCAGAGCCGTACGGGCCCGCGGCCAAAGCGTCCCGAAAGCAACAAGCACGGCGAAAGCCGTCGTGGCGTGTCCTGACGGCATGCCGGCATAGGCCGCCTCCCACTTGAATGGGCTGAAAAGAAACGGATCAAGACTTCCGCCGACATTCGGCCGTGCGCGGCCGATCATGCGCTTGACGATGGTCACAAACAGGCTCGGCACGGCGATTGCGGTGAACAGAAATCCGACCCGCACCATGACGGCCGCCAGCACGCGTTGGGAGATCGGGGTCAGCGTCGGCGGCAGGGCAGCAAGCGCGATAAACAACAGACCGAGCGGCCAGAGGAACCAACCCGACTTGCCAAAATCGGTAATGTCGTCAAACAGGTCGATGATCCAACGCGGCAGATGGCCCGCGCCACGGCTCGCCGCAGCGTCGAGCGTCCAGGCCAGCAACAGAAAGACGGCAATGGCGATGGCAGCAACAATCGCCAGCAACGGCAGCGAGTACGCATCGGAGCGCGGCAGCCGGATGCGCGGCGGACGCGTCAGCACTCCGAGCGCGGTCGTAACATTGGCTGCACACCGGCGAAGCAATGTCGCCGTCTCGCCCTCCACGCGATTGAATCCGTTGGCCAGGCTCATTGGTTCACCTGCGAACGGAAGACGGTCAACGAGACCGGCTTGCCGATGCTGATATTGTACCCCTCAAACCGCTGGCTGAGTGAATAGCGCAAACCGGTCGATTCTGCGCGCTGCGCGAAGGCTCGCTCGCTTCGCGAATCAACCACCGCGAAATTGCAGGGGCCGCCTCGCAGGAAGTCGGCGGCACCCGCCCCGTCCGTGAAGCGCGTATCGGTGCCCAGCAAAAACACCAGGCTGGGCTCTTGATAGGCAAATGTCGAGGCAACGTGTGGCGGCCGGCACTCGGTCATGCCGATAGCTTCGGCGATCATCGCGCTCGGAAAAAGCGACGGCAGCAAACGCAATGTCACCGCATAGACCGTGATCGCGACCAGCACGGAAGCAACCATTCCACGCAACAACGCGCGCTCCGCACCATCGACGTCGTAGAGCCACCAGGCGAACAGGCCGCATATCACAGCAGCTGCAGAGAAAGGCCAGGCGATGAGCCCGAGGTCGCCACCGAACATGATGAAGGCAATCAGCACGGCAATCGCGATGGCTCCGGGAAACAGGAACCATCCAATGGTGCCGCGGACCAGCCAGCGCGACCTGGATAGGTTACCGGATCCGAGGATACCCGTGATCAAAATCGCAATCGCCGGATAGAGCGGCAGCACGTAGTGCGGCAGCTTGGTCATCACCGCCTCGAACACGAGCCAGGACGGCACGAGCCAGGCAAGGAGAAATTGTGCGCCGGCCTCGCGGCGCGACCGCCAGATCATCGGCGCCGCCAGCCCCGCGAGCACCGATCCCGGCCAGAACGTGACCCAGAACAGCACGAAATAGAATCCGGGCGGTGCGCCATGAGCCTCCTGCCCGCTCGTCACCTTACCAAGCATGTCGTGGCCGACCGCCTGCACGAAGAAATCGCCGCCCGATTTGGCGACGATCGCGACGAACCACGGCAGGACCAGCAGGACCATCCAGACGAACCCGGCGACCGGACGCAGCGACCACAGCCAGCGCGCGGAGCGGTCGGCAACCGACAACGTGACTGCAGCAAGAACGACAAACATCAGGACAAGCGGCCCTTTGAGAAGGGTGCCGGCGGCCAGCGCCGTCCAGAGTATGGCCGGTTGTGTCCAACCAACCGGGGTTTCAGGCGCGCGCCGGCAAGCGAGATAAATCCGCGCCATGGCGCCCATCGCCGCGACGGACGTAAGCAGAAGCATTGCGTCCGTCTTGGCGAGCCGCGCCTCGACGCCGAGCAGGACCGAGCTTGCCATCATCAGCGCAGCGATCAGTGCGCCACGTCTTGAAACGAACGCAAGCGCCGCCCAGTAGGTCAGCAGCACGGCGCCGATCGCACCGAAGAGCGACGGCAGGCGATAGAGCCAGATCGTCGCGCGCGGCCGCGGCACGCCGAGTGCTTCTCCGGTTTTCACCGCGGCTGCCTGCAGCCAGTAGATGCCGACCGGCTTCTTGTAGCGGACCTCGTTCTGGAACCGGATGTCGACATACTCGCCGGTTTCCAGCATCTGCTTCGTCGCCTGCGCGAAGCGCGCCTCGTCGCGATCGACCGGCGGGATCTGGAAAAACCCCGGCAGGAAGGCCAGCAATGAGAACAACAAAAGCAGCACGACGGCACGTCGATGCGAAGCCACCGCATAGTCGAGCGTTGTGCCAAGGCCGCGGCCCGGAACAAGCGATGGGCCGGCCTTATTCGTCGTGATGCTCACTCTCGAAGCCCCTTAGACCCGCAAATTTGGCCGGACAATAGAGCCAAGCGCGCGCGCTGTCATTGCCAGCGCTACTGCATCCTCACCGATACGCTGTCGGTGGCGCCCGTCGCATCCATCACCGTCAGGCGGACAAATCCGGGACCGTCCGGACGGAAGAACAATGTGCGCCGGCCGTTCTCGGCCGCAAGCGGCACGCCGTTCACCATGACGGTCAGCGGCGCGCGGCCGCCGGCGATCTTGAGCGCGACCGGGTTTGGCTGGTCGCCGCCGGCCAATTCAAGCCGTGCACCGTCCGGTGGGAACATGATGCGCGGGTGCTCGGTCGCTTCACGCAAACCCGTGCCGGCGTTGAAACGCTGCAGCGGCGGCGGAAGCTTGCTGTTTCCCGCGAAGATCGTTCCTTTCGGCGCCTGCGGCAACGGCACGGGAGCGAAGCCGGAACGGGCAAAGGCATCGAACAAAATCGGCGCTGCCGATGCGCGGCCGTAGAGACCGGGTACCGGGGCCCCGTCGGGCCGCCCGACCCAGACGCCGATCGTCATGCGGCCGTCGAAACCGATCGCCCAGGCGTCGCGGTAGCCGTAGGACGTCCCGGTCTTGAAGGCGATACGCCCATGCGGCGCGTTGTCCGGCGGCGACGCGCCCATGAGAACATTGCCGACGTACCACGCTGCCACAGGATCGAGCAGCCGCCGTGAATTTGGTGGCACTGCGACCGCAAGCTCGTTCAACGCTACCGCCGAGCCGTGCCGAGCCAGCGCCACATAAAGCATCACCAGATCGCTGAGCCTGACGCCGACACCGCCCAGTCCCATCGCGAGACCGGGCGCCTCGTTCTTCGGCAGGACGAGCGCGGCGCCGGTTTGGGTGAGCCGCGCGCTCAGACGGCTGACGCCGACCTTGCCGAGCACTGCAATCGCCGGAACGTTGAGCGACAATTGCAGCGCGCGGCGGATGGTGACGGTGCCCTGGAATGTCAGGTCGAAATTTTCCGGCGCGTAGTTGCCGTAACGCGAAGGCTTGTCGTCGATCAGCGTCTCGGGGTGGATGAGACCGTCTTCGAACCCGAGTCCGTATATGAAGGGCTTGAGTGTCGAGCCGGGCGATCGCAGCGCCTGCGTCATGTCCACCTGTCCGGCGCGGCGCGTATCGGAGTAATCCGCCGAGGCGACGCGCGCCCTCACCTCACCGCTCGCGTTGTCGACCGCAAGGATGGCGACGGAAATATCCGGACCGAGGGTCCGCGCGCGTTCGAAAGCGAGATCCTGCAGGCTCTTCTGCAACGGAAGGTCGATCGTCAGCCGGTGGACGCGTTGCTCCGGTTCGATCGACACCACCTGGTCGGCCGCGTGGGGCGCAAGCATCGGCAACTGCTTGCGCTGGTGCGGAACGCTTTGGGTCTTGGCGCGGGCGATCTCGTCGCGCGGCGCCACGCCCGCTGCCGCAATCCGGTCGAGCACGCGGTCGCGCGCGGCCCGCGCGGTCGCCGGAGAACGGTCCGGCCGACGCAGCTCGGGCGACTGCGGTAGCGCGACAAGCAAGGCCGCCTCTGCAAGCGACAGCTTGCGCGGTTCCTTGCCTAAATAGGCCAACGACGCTGCGCGGATGCCTTCGAGATTGCCGCCGTATGGCGCGAGCGTCAGGTAGAGAGCGAGAACATCGTCCTTGCCGAGCACGCGTTCGATTTCAAGCGCGCGCACGATCTGCCGCAACTTTGCACCCAAAGTGCGATGCTCGCGTGGCTCCAGCAGTCTCGCCAGCTGCATCGTGATGGTGGAGCCGCCTGAAACGATTTGTCCGCTGGTAACGAACTGGTATGCGGCGCGCACCATCGACAGCGGGTCGACGCCGTAATGCTCGTGGAAGCGCCTGTCCTCGTACACAAGCAATAGACGAAGGAAACGCGGGTCGACGTCTTTTACCTTTACCGGCAATCGCCACCGGCCCTCCCGCGTCGCATAGGCGCGCAGCAGACGCCCTTCACGGTCGAGCACGACATGCGAGTACTCGAGACCCTTGCCCAGCGGCGCTGGCCCGAGCGCATAGACCCCGCCCGCGCACGCAGCCAGAACAATGGCAGCCGTTGCGCCGGTTGCTACGAGTATGCGCTGCCAGCGTTTCATCTCGCCGTGATCTCGATCGCGCCGGTTGCTGTTCGGCCAAAGCGGTCCGGCCGGTACATGTCCTCGACTTTCGCCTGCGGCAACACGTAACGCCCTGGTGAGACTGCGCGCACGACATAAGCGACCGTGAAAACGGGCGAAGAATCGGCCGACCGGTCGAAGGCCGCGCTGAAGCGGTCGTCACGGAACTCGCTGTTCACCGGCTCTACGCCGTCCGTAATCCAATCGAGCGTGCTGGTCTCGCCGGAGGAAACCAGCCGAGGATTGTCGATTTCGAACCCGGCCGGCAGGTAGTCGGCGACGATCACGCGGCCGAACTGCGGTTGCGGCTCGGTCATCTTCAGGACCACGACGAAGCGCTGGTTCTGCCTCGCCTTGCTTGGGTCGGCGGCCTCTCCGGCCGGCGTGTGATAGCTGCGCTCGATCTTGAAGCCATTCTCGGCTGCCGGCTCGGGCGTGAGCGGCGATCCGCTGACACTGACGACGGCCTGCACGTTGCCGTCGCCGTTGTTTTGAACCGCATATGAGGATGCAAGATCGTCCGGTCGCAGATTGCGGTAGAGCGTACCTTGCCGCGTTTCGCCATTGACGCTGAGCGAGATGGAGTTGAGCTGCTTGGCAAGAGCGCGCGCGGCCAGCACCAGCCAGGCGTTCTCCTGGGTCGATGTCGATGCCGCCAACGTGCGCGCCGCATCGATGCGCAGCACGGCGTCATCGATCGTCTTCTGCGGCGCGCGCCCTTCCGAAGCGAGCGTCACCAGGGCCGCCGCATCGCGCAAGGCCGATCCGAAATCGGCGCGCCCAAGGTCAAGTTTCGGCTGCGGCGCAATGGCATCGAGCGCCGCAAGATAGGCACTGTCGGCACGCGCCTTGTCCCCGACCATCGCGAGCGCCGCCGCAATCTGTGCTTTTGCGATTGGCGTTGCGACATCGGAAAGTTTGACGTCGGCGATGTAGCGCAGGTCGCCGACCGGCGCGGCGCCGTTCCGGGCCAGCACATAGAGCGCGTAGGCGACCTCGCGCCCGCCGTTCCTGGATGGCTCGGGCGCGGCGGCGACGTAATTCCGCAACCGGTCGATCGCGAGCGTATAAGCCGTCTGCGGCACATCGAAGCCGCGCGCTCGCGCCCGCGTCAGGAAGTCGGTGACGTAGGCGTCGAGCCAGGGGTCGTCGCCGCCCACCGACCACAAGCCGAACGAGCCGTTCGATCCCTGCCGCGCCAGCAGGCGCGGGATCGTATCCCTGATGCGCTGGTCGACGTCGCCGTCGGGCGCAAGCTGGGCCTGCGCGGCGAGCTCGTTGACGTAGAGCATCGCCATGGCGCGGCTCGCGATCTGCTCGGAGCAGCCGAAGGGATAGCGATCGAGCGCATTAAGAAGTGTCGCGGCGTCGAGCGAGGTCGAAACGGCGACCGACAGGCCGACGCGGCCGGTACCCGGCACGAAATCGGCGAACAGGTCCTTCGACACCGTGAGCGTCTCGCCTTTGGCGAGCGAGCGCACAGTGCGGCGCGTCAGGATCTGCGTCGCCGGCCGTACGTCGAGCGCATAGCTGCGCTCGATCGCAAAATTGTCCGGCCCGCTCACTTTGACTGTCACAGTGCTCGGTCCGGCACCGGATGCCGTAACCGGGATGGACACACGATCGCGCTGCTTGGCCGCAAGCTTGAGCGCCTGCGGCTGGTCTCCGTCCAATTTGGCAGCACCGTCTGTGGCTACGGCGAGATTGTAATCACCCGCCGCACCTTCGACGTTGTCGAGCTCGAGCTGCACCGCGCCGCGATCGCCGGTGCGCAGGAAGCGTGGCAGCGTCGCGGTCAGAACGACCGGATCGCGCACGACGACATCGCCGGACGCCTTGCCGACTCTTTCCTTTGTCCAGGCTACCGCCATCACGCGAACGCCGCCGGCGAAGGCAGGAATGTCGAACTGAACCTGCGCGCCGCCGTCGCGGTCGACCGTGACGATTCCGGAATAAAGGGCGAGCGCCGCCTGCGTCGGCGGCGAGCCGGAGAGTTCCGCCCCGGCGGAATCGCCGCCCGAGCGTATCTGTCCCTTCACACCCTGCATGCCGTCGATCAATTGGCTGTAGAGATCGCGGATCTCGGCAGTCAACCGGCGCTGGCCGAGGTAATAGTCATCGGGCGCCGGCGGCTTGTAATTTGTGAGATTGAGAATGCCGACATCGACCGCGGCAACGACAACGCGGGCGTCCTCGCCCGCAACCAGGCCGGCCAGCTTGATCGGCACATTCAGCGTCGTGCTCGGGCGCATTGTCGCCGGCAATTTCATGTCGACGGCGAGCGTGTGCGCGACTTTATCGATCGAGAACCATTGCACGCCGATGGCCCGTCCCGGCATGCGCTGCGCGGGCGCGTCGAGCGGTCGCCGCAAAGTCGCAACCATGTAGGCGCCCGTCCCCCAATCGCGGCCCACGTTGAGGCTCACGCGCGCGGCGCCGGGCTTGACGTCCTGCGACTGGCTGGCGACCAGCCGGTCGGTGAACACATTCACGGTCAACCGGCCCGCGGTCCGTGCGGTCACCGAGACGTTCATGGTCTCGCCCGGCTTGTAGTCCGGCTTGTCGAGCGCGACTTCAAGCAGATCGGGCGTGTCGGCCGACGCTTCCGCATAGAAGCCCGCATCGAACCCCATCGACGTGATGGCGCCGTTCGGCTCGCCGGTCGAGACTTCCAGGCGATAGCGGCCCCATTTCACCGGCAGCGACAGCCGCGCTGGCTTGTCGGCGCTCGCATCGAGGGTGCCATTCGCAACGCGTTCGGTGCGCTTGATCGGCTCGTATTCCCACTGTCCGTTCTGCCGGTACCACTGATAACTGGTCTCTACTCTCAGCAAATCATAACGCAGGGCCGGTCGCGCGAGCGTCTTGCCGTCGGGCGCCGCCATGACGATGTCGAAGTCGGCATTGGCGCCATCCGCGAGCGAGCGCCCGGAGAACACCGGCTTGATGCCGATCATCGGCGCGTCGGGCGTCACCGGCAAAGTCAGCTTGCGCTCGACGGCTCGGCCGCCGGATTCCGACATTCTGACCGTAATTTGCGCCTCCAGCGGGCGCGTGCTGGCAGGCAGCTCGTCGAGCTTCACCGGAAACGTCGCCTTGCCCGATGCGTCGGTGGCCGGCAGGTCATCCAGCTCTTCGCGAGCGGCAGTGAATTCATCGTCGGCGAGGCCGAAGACGTAGCCCGGGAACCCCGTGCGTTCCTTCGCGACGCCGATGGTGACTTCTCCGGACAGATCGAGCTTGGAAGCCGGCGCGCCATAAAGGAAATGGCCATCCACGCCGAGCTGCGCCGGCGCGTTGCGTGAAACTCCCTTGGCCGGCGATGTCAGTGAGAATTCGATGCGGTCGGGAACGTAGTCCTCGACCATGAAGGTGGTTTCGCCGACCGGCGGCCGCTTCGGATCGGTGTAGGCCGCCACCCGCCATGTCCCGGTCGAGGCCGAGGCGATGATCGGCACGGTCAGCGCGCGTCCGCCGAGGCCGCCGTCGGCCACAACAGCGCGTTTATATTCGACGCCATCGGGGCGTTCGACCACCACGGTCAACGGCACGTTCAGCGCCGCCGCGCCGCGCGCATCGCGCAGGAGCGAGGTTATGGCGACGCTCTCGCCGGTGCGGTAAACGCCGCGCTCCGTGTAGACGAAGGCATCGAGCCCGGCCGGAATTGCGCGGCCCGCGACGCCGCGATCGGACAGATCGAAGGCGGGCGATTTCAGGCTCAGGAAAGCGTAGTCATTCTTCTCGGCCGCCACGATCGCGGCGGGCGCGAGCCCGCCCTCACCCCGCGCCAGCCCTGCTTCGAAATGGATGAATCCGTTGCGGTCGGTTTGCCGGACGGCGAGCTGCTCGTTGTTGCGCGCCATCAGGCGCACCTCGACGCTGCCGCGCGCATCGGCCGTCGCGAGTGAATGGACAAAGACGTCGATACCGTCGTGCGTCGTATAGGCCGTGAGCCCGAGATCCGAAACGACGAACCATTGCGTCGCCTGCTGGCCGTAGTCGTTCGACACCGCGTCCTTCGGCTCCGCCGTCATGGCGTAAATGCCGGAACTGAGATCCTTGACCGCCTGATCGAGCGGGAAAGCGGTCGTCACTTCGGTATTGAGCTTCGACTCGACCGCCAGCTCGCCGCTCCACACCTTGGCGCCGCGCTCATTGCCCAGTCGCTCGGCCTGATAGCGGCTCAGATTGCGCTGAAAGTCGTAACCGAGGAGCGTGTCGACCAGATTGCGATCGCCGATCCGGTAGATCGACAGGGTCACCGCCTGGGTGTTGACGCTGAGCACCGGAATGCCGCGCTGCCCGGTCCGCGGCAGCACATAGGCCTTGCCGGAAAACCGCACGAAGGGCTTGCGGTCACGCACGAAGATCGTGAACTCGGCCGATTTTGCGAGCGTTTCCTTGACAACCGACGGCAGGCCCGCACGCAGCGTCACCGCGTAACGTTCGCCGTGCTTGAGGCCCTCGACGCAGAGCTGCTTCTCGCTCGCGGAGATCGCTGGTCTTTCGACACCCGCAACGGCGACAAACGGAGAGAAGTCGGTGCGCCGGCCCGGCAGCTCCTCGGAAAACTGGAAGCAGGCGCGCGGTGAAACCGAATCGGAATCGACCGTATAGTCGAGCAGCCTGAACCCGTGCTCGGCGCGCAGTTTTTCGTACTGGCTGCGAAGGTCGGCGGTTTCCCGCAGCCCGAGCGACAGGCGCAGGGAATCAAGCGCACCGCGCCATTGCTGCCGGTCGGCAAGCGTCAGGCCAAGAACCGACAGGCTGTCGGCTTCGACGTTGCGATCGCGCGCGCGCTGGTAGGCGATGTAGGCGGCGGTCGAGGCACGGTCGAGCAACAGCGCTTTCTCGCGCTCGTCGCGCGGCTTGATCTGCAGCACGGCGCGCGACAGCCGCAACCAGCTCGTCGCATCGTCCGGCGCGGCGGCGACGAGCTGGCCGAGCACCAGCATGCCGGCGCGGAAATCGTTCTTCTGGAAGGCGGCATCGGCATCGCGCCGCAACGTCGCGGCAGGTTTGCTGACATTGCCGGCATCGCTCTTGATCTGCGCTTCGAGCTTGATCGCCGCCTCGTCGAGCCCGCTCTGCCTGAAGGTTTTGTCCGCTGCAAGCGCAGGCAAAAAGACAAAAGCAACGAGCGCGGCGGCAAGGCCGGCGCGAACGAGACAGCGCATGAAATGAACCCTCCCGCGGCAGCGGTTCGCCGCAGCCCTTATTTCAGGTCCGGATGGTGTCGAGGACATGGCCGAAACGATGCAACACCCCCCTCCAGCCGGTGCGGCAAACCGCCTGGGCATTGGAATTGATACGACGATCAATCGGCTCGGCCAATATCCTCAAAAGTCGGATGAGCTACTTAAAGAATTACGCTAAGGGTTTAATTTAACAATAGAAATGTCCCCCGACTGGCGGATGCCAAATTGCAGCAGCTGCCGCCGTAACGCCATTAAAAATGTTTTTTGCCAGTAATGGCATCGGCGGTTCGAGGCATGTAAACCGTCAGGTACCGACCCCGTAGCTCAGCCGGATAGAGCATCAGCCTTCTAAGCTGAGGGTCGCTGGTTCGAATCCAGCCGGGGTCGCCACTCTTTTCAAAGTCTTAGCTGCGACGTGCGCTCCAGATGATGTCGCAGTCTTTGGGTCGTTCGAGAGCGGAGAATCCTGGACACCATACGCCTTACCCGGTGTAAGCCCTCAGCATCAGGCCAACACCAAACGCTAGAAACGACATGATGACGGCCGGATATATAACGACTGAGGCATCGAATCGCAGAAAGCGCGGGCTTTCGCCATGCTTCGGTATGCCGATGAAAACCAGGATGACAGCGACGACAACCAATGCTGCACCGATTGCAAACTCTCCAATCATTTCAAGCATTGGGGTCCCCCGTTTGCATCGTAGCCTATCACGGCGAGCGCGAGGCGTTAGGCAAGGTTTCAAATTAGCCGGGCGGCACCGCGCTCGCGCCACTAACGCTGACGCGGGTTTTAGTTTCCAAGCAGTGGGCAGTACGTGCGTTGGGCATCCTGCTCGTCCAAGCCAGCATTTATGTGAACGTCGCGAATACCATCCAGATGGAGGTAGTGGCACCGTTTTTCATAAACCAAAAGACCACTCGCCGTATTCAACATCGTGACGGAGCCGACGTACAGACCGCGATTAAGCAGGTAGCCCACCAGCACAACGCACGCCAACCCCAAAACGGCGCGACCGACAGCTGACCAGCGCATTCAAAAATTCCTGATTTGTTGGACTATAGTTCGGCCGAGAGAGTTCTAAAAGCAACCGGCAACATTGCGCTTCAACCGCAGCGGCTGGTTGAATCCACATCAATGCTTTCAGATCACGACAGCGCGCGCCTGCACATTATGAAAACGGCCACCACTCCGAGCATCGCCGTCAGATCACAGCCGTTGCCGCGACGCGGCGGAGAGCGCGGACATTCGAGACACGATCGTCCGGAAAACAGAAAGACCGCCTCGCGGCGGTCTTTCCGGATTTGCGTTGCTAAATGTTCAGACGCTGTCGGATTTCCTCAACTCAACGCTGCCCGAACACAAAGCTTGTCCCCTCGTTGCGGGCTTCGAAATTCATCTGCGCCCGGAAGAGCGCGGACACAATACTTTGATCGTCGACAAGGGTGGCTGGGTTTTTGGTGCCGACTGAGCCAGTCACAACCCCACCGAAGTTGTTCGTGCCCTGCCACGCAGTGTTCAGATGCGTGTAGGTGACGTCCACGCCCATGTAGAAGTCTCTGGTGATGTTCCACTGGGTGCGCGAGCCGACCTGCCAGAAAGAGAAGTTCGGGGTGCAGCTGTTGGTCGAGCCGTTCCCAACGGCTAACGGCGGCCATACCGAGCCTTCAACCAGCACGCCGCACGCAATGCCCCCGGCGGGCGGTGTCGGCAAATGCTGGTTGGCAATGTTCGTCGCTGTCTGGTCATACCACACCCGCGTGTAGCCGCCATACAGGCTGGTCCGCCAGCGCGGATTCCAGAAATGCTCATAACCCGCGTTGACGCTCCAAGCGTTGGTCAACTCGATTTGGCTTGGGTTCGTCGGAGAGAAGATGCCGGTGTTATCATACATTCCATCGACTACCCAGCCTACGCCGATGTTGTCGTCGTGGGCGATCTGCCAGTTGCCGGCCTTGGTGGCGTAGCCGACCGCGCCTTTCGAGTAGACGAAATTCGCGCCGATCGAGTCGCCGCCGCCGAGCCAGGGCAGATAGAAGAGTCCACCCACCGACGCCGCCCAGCCATATTTGTCGTCGGGATGACCGGTATTCTCTTGATTGCCGCCTCCGTAATACCTGCCCGCCACCTGGTGAATGGCGCCGCTGACACCGACATAACCCCACGGCTGGTCAAGACGCAGGTTGCCGACAATATCCGGCATACGAAATCCGGCGGTACTGGCGGTTCCAATTGATCCGCCGAGCGCGAAACCACCTGGGTTCCCATTAAGCACACCGGCGGGATAATGTCCCAGCTCGGCAGCAATCGTGGCGGAGAAGCCGTTTCCGAACTGCGCCGTGTAAGCCAGAACCTTGACGCCGTAGTTGTAGGTGTCGCCCGAAGTCTTGGCGTCGAAGTAGCTCATCAGCTCCGTCGTGCTGAAGATGTCGAAGAACGATTGCGTCTGGCCAAAGGTGAAACCGGCAAATTGAATGAAGGCCCGCTCGGCGACAAAGGTCGCCGCGTCAGCATTGTTGAGCACCGCGCCGATGCGGATATAGGCACGGACCGTTCCGTACGGTATGGCGTCAATAAAACAATCAATGTCTCATCTGTCCCACAGCATAAATCGCGTTTTTCTCGCACCGTTACCCAGAAGCAACAAATGGACTTTGCTCCAGGCTATTGAAGTCGCAGCGATAATTCGACGATGCCCAGCAGACAGGGCGCTGTCCGGCTCGACTGCAGCGGCTAGTTGCAAGCGGCCCGCTGGTCTGGCGCCGACCGGCCGGCCGATATCATGAATCGACGAACGGCCGCCGATTGGCGGAATCTGTTCACGCGGTTTGTGGTCCTGGGCTTGTGTCCTTGCATTCGCCTTTACGAAGTCCCGCTAAGCGCGTGGCGGCACGGCGCACGGCCGCCCGATATTCGCCGTCCGCCGGGACGACCGAGAAACCCATAATTAACAAGTTTGGCACACCAATAGCGCGGGGGAGACGCTGCAATTCCCTCGGTTTGAGTGCGCCCGAACGCAAATGACCGAGCCATCCGCGAAATCGTCGGCACCGGCCGGCGGCACCCCTGCCGTCGAGTCGCCGCCACTCGCCCCCGGCGGCGTACCAATCTGTTATGTCGTCGATGAAGAGCCGAGCATCCGGCATTTCCTGTCGCTCGTGCTGCATGGCGCCGGTGTCGACACCGTCGAGTTTCCCGACGGCGCCAGCATGCGCAAGGCCATCGAGTCACGCCCGCCTGCGCTCGTATTCATCAATATCTCTCTCGAGTCGGCCGACGCGATCGAGACTGTCGTCGCCCTCGGCAAGGGACGCTATCGCGGCGCCGTGCAATTGATGAGCGCGCGCGGCGCGGCAGTCCTCGAGCACGTCAAGAGCATCGGCGCGCAGCATAAGCTGCAGATGCTGCCCGTACTGAAGAAACCCTTTGAGACCGAAACGATCGTCAAGCTCGTGCAGGACCTCAAGCTCGGCACCCCGCCCGCGGTCGCAGCCAAGCTCGAACTCGATGACGCGATCAAGAACAAATGGGTGGAGTTCTGGTACCAGCCCAAGATTGCATTACGCAAAAAACAGCTGGCAGGTGCCGAGGCCTATGCGCGCGTGCGTCACCCCCAGCATGGCATGGTGCTTGCGGGAGCGTTCACCGCCAACGCATCCGAGCCTGCCACGGCCAAATTGGCTGAGCTGGCGCTTGAAGACGCGCTCAAGACCAGCGCCCTTTTCTCCAAGCTCGGTGTCAATCTGCGGATGTCTGTCAACATTCCAGTGCCCGCGCTGGTAAAGATCCCGATTGAAAACATCGTCAAGGCGCACCGCCCGGCCGGCGAAAAATGGGCTGGCCTGATCATCGACGTGCCCGAAGAGCAGATCGTCAACGATCTCAAGCTTGCCGGCGAATTGAGCAAGAAGCTCGAGCCGCACAATGTCAGGCTTGCGATCGACAATTTTGGTCGAGCCTACTCGACACTCGCCAAGGCGGAGGAAATGCCGTTCGAGGAGCTCAAGCTCGACAAGTCCTTTGTCGCCGATTGCGGCACCGACAAGGTCAATGCTCCGCTGTGCAAGACCGTCATCGATCTCGCTCACAGTTTCGGCCGCTATGCTGTCGCGGCCGGCATCGAAAAGGCCGCGGACGCGGTGGCGCTGGTGAGCATGGGCTGCGACTACGGCCAAGGATATCTGCTCGGCCAGCCCATGCCGCAGGAGCGTTTCGTCTCGCTTCTGCGCCAGCGCGCGGCGACGCAGGGGCTCAGCCTGGAAGGCGCGGCTGCTACCGAAAAACAGCCGGCCTGATCTGCAAATTTCGCGATCGAAAGCCTAGACCAGGATCGAGTCAATTTGTTTTGTCATGCCCGCGCCCGTCGCGGGCATCCACGTCTTAAATTGTGAAAACTCAAAACCGTGGATGGCCGGGACAAGCCCGGCCAAGACAATGGAACCTGCTCTAGTGCGTCCAGGGGTCGCGACGCTTGAAGGAAAAATTGTCCGCGTAGGACATTGCCCGCCGCTTGAGCGGAGCCGCGTCGGAAACTTCATAAGCGAGCTTGTGCCGCTCGCAATAGGCCACCGCCTCCTCCTTCGAGTCGAACCGCAGCCGCAACTGCTGCCGCATGTCGCTGGACGACGTCCAGCCCATCAGCGGCTCGACCCGGCGCGGTGCCTCTGGCTCGAAGTCGAGCACCCAGCCTTTGGTGTTGCCAAAGCCTGACTGCATGGCGGTCTTCGCGGGCTTGTAGATCCTGGCAACCATGGAGGGTCCTGCGTGACCCGCACCCTATAGGGCGGATGAGGTGCAATGACAATCGCCGGCGGCCTATCAAGCCAAGCAGATCAATACGATAGCTGGTCGGGGCAGCAGGATTCGAACCTGCGACCTTCTGCTCCCAAAGCAGACGCGCTACCAGACTGCGCTATGCCCCGCCGGGAAACAGGGTTCGATACACGCTTCGCTATAGCCCGGCAAGCAAGCCTCAGCGCCCGCGGAAGATCGGCGAGGCAACGCGGTCACCCGGCGCGATGCCGAGCTTGCGCGACGTGCCACCGATGACCTCCAGAACCGCGCGCACCGCTCCGCGCGACGGTATCATTCGCGTCGATAACGGCTCGGTGTTTTCCTCGATCCGCAGGATCCGCCCGTCGCCGCGGATGAAAATCATGTCGAGGGGGATATAGGTATTCTGCATCCAGAAGCTGACCTCCTGGTCGCGGTGAAAATCGAACAGCATCCCGCGGCCTTCGGGCAGTTCCTTGCGGTACATGAGCCCCTTTGCCCGGTCCGCATCATTGTCAACCACCTCGACCGAGAAGATGTGAACGCCGGTCTTGCTCGCGATCTCGAGCGTCTGCTCGCCGGCGGCCCAGCTGGGGCCAAATGCGAGGAACAATGCGAGGATGAGAACGAGCGAACCGAGGCGAACCATGGGGGTCGCCTTTACGCGGCCTCGCCAAAGCCGGCAATCGGAAAAATAGACCCCGACTAGTGCGATGCGGGTCCGAGCGAGCCGCCGTCCGGGCGGACCTCGGCGGCCATCAGCCCTTTGGGACCCGGCCCAAAGCGGACGAGCACGGTCTGACCCGGCCGCAACTCGGCAAAGCCATAACGGCGCAGGGTTTCCATATGGACAAAAATATCGGGCGTGCCCTCGCCCCGGGTCAGAAAGCCGAAACCGCGCAGCCGGTTGAACCATTTGACCTGCGCACGCTCAAGTCCGCTGGTCGGGGTGACTGTGACATGGGTGCGCGGCGGCGGCATTTGCGCCGGATGCACCGCAGTCGACTCGTCCATTGAGACGATTCGGAATGCCTGAAGGCCTTTCGACCGCTGCAGCACCTCGCAGATGACCCGCGCGCCCTCGTAGGCGGTCTGATAGCCGTCACGGCGCAGGCAGGTCACATGCAAAAGGACATCGGGCATTCCGTTGTCGGGGATGATGAACCCAAACCCCTTCGCCACATCGAACCACTTTATGACGCCCGACAATTCGATGAGGTTGGTCGCCGTATCATCGACGATTTCTCTGACCGTTCCTGGTCGGAGATTGGTCCCAGACATTTTCGGTTCGATCCCGTCCGACGCCATGAAAGCGCTTCAACGAATCCTGAGGAAACGAATTTAACACTCGCCCTCGAACCGCAAAGTGCAAAATGCGCTTGCACACAGCCCTGTGCACAGCGCAGCGCTGTCCGAATCAGTGGGCGATGAAGGGTCCGAGCACGTCGCCGATGTCGTCGCGTACCACCAGATCGGCGAGATCGTCGAAGTCGGTCGGCTCACGATTGATGATGACGAGCGTCGCGCCGGCTCGCTTCGCCGTCAGAGGAAATCCCGCCGCCGGCCACACGACCAACGAAGAGCCGATAGCGAGGAAAAGGCTGCAATTCCTGGCTAATTCGTCTGCCCGCTCCATGGCTTCGGCCGGCATTGCCTGGCCGAAGGAAACGGTTGCGGTTTTGATGTAGCCACCGCAGTCGCAGTCAGGAGCGCGATTGCCCGCGGTCTCGAATTTTTTTCTCACCCACGGCAACTCGAAGCGCTCACCGCAGTCGAGGCAGGTGGCGTAGGTGGTGTTGCCGTGCAGCTCGACGACGTCGTTCGCTGCTACGCCCGATGCCTGATGGAGGTTGTCAATATTCTGCGTGATCAAGCCCGGCACCTTGCCCGCGCGATAGAGACTCGCGATCGCCCGATGGCCGCGACCAGGCTTCGCCCCGCCGAATTGATCCTCCATGGCGAAGCGCCGGCGCCAGGACTCGTCCCGCATCTCCTGATCCGTCATAAAGGCGTCGAAGGGTATCGGTTGGTACTTCGTCCATATCCCGCCGGGAGAACGAAAGTCGGGAATACCGCACTCGGTGGAGATCCCCGCCCCTGTGAATGGGACGATCGCCTGGGCCTCCTCGATCAAATGACGGAGGCTGGAGATTGCCGTTGGAAGATCGGGTGCAATCATAGCTATATAATGAGTGCCGTCTGTCAGTTAGTGAGGTCTAGCCCATGCGATATCTGCACACCATGCTTCGCGTCCGTGACCTGGATGCCGCTCTCGATTTTTATTGCAACAAGCTCGGCCTGAAAGAAACGCGCCGGCGCGTCGACGACAAAAACCGGTACACGCTGGTATTCCTGGCCGCACCGGGCGACGAAAAGCTGGTCGAGGATGGCAAAAAAATCGGCCGTCCGGGACTGGAAGTCGAGCTCACCTACAACTGGGACACGGAGGACTACGGCGAGGCCCGCTATTTCGGACACCTCGCCTACGAGGTCGACGACATCTACGACACCTGCGATCGCCTGATGAAAGCGGGCGTCACCATCAACCGGCCGCCGCGGGATGGAGTCATGGCCTTCGTGCGCTCGCCCGACAAGCATTCGATCGAGTTGCTGCAGAGAGGCTCGCCCAAACCTCCGCAAGAACCGTGGAAATCGATGGGAAATACCGGGAAATGGTAGCCGGCATTCGCTTGCCGCTGGCGGCGAAGGCCTTTATACCCCCCGCAACTTTGCTCGTTCGGCCCGGCAGCTCCCTCTGGCCGATCGATGGCCATGCGCCCTTCGTCTAGAGGCCTAGGACACCGCCCTTTCACGGCGGTAACAGGGGTTCGAATCCCCTAGGGCGCGCCAATCAACCGCCTGCGGAAAATTCCTGCTGGACGTTCGACGGGTCACCCGTCGCCTTTTCGAAAGCGCGCCTGAGGCAGATCAGACCGGGGTCGGCCGCACGTCCGATCTGTCCCATCATTGTCAGCCATTCCTCATTCGAAGCTTCGGCTGCGTAGCGTTGGACCGCAGCCTTGGCATAGGCCGCAAGATCGAGACCATCTGCTTCCGCCCGCTGCCGCATCGCCGCGAGCAATCGCAGATCGCCGGCACCGAGAATGACTTCGGCCGCCTCGCCGTCATTCTCCAGTCTGCTCAAAATGTCGCCGAGTAGCATGACCGTGACATCTCAGTGGACGCGCAGCGCTTCCGCGCTCGCAAGTTCGATACCCTCAATACGCGCGCCCGACGCCAGCCTTGCAACATATTGCGCATTGGCGCGGCGCTGGACGCTTTCACGCAAATAATCGGCAATGTGCTCTGCAACCACTTCATAGGGCAGCACGCGACCATCAATCCTGCGCTCAAGCCGAATGATGTGGAAGCCGTAACGGGTTGCCACCGGCTCCGTACTGATCTCGCCCGGCGCGAGCGCAAGGAGTGCGCGCTCGAATTCGGGGGTGGTCTGCCCGCTGGTGATCTGGCCGAGATTGCCGCCCTGCTCCGCCGAAGGACAATTGGAATGGGCCTTCGCGAGCATCGCAAAGGAATTCGGATCGTCCTGAAGCTTTGCGAGAACGGTGCTGGCATCCGCGCGCGCCGCGGCATAGCCGTCCTGGTCGGCCGGCAGCGCTGCAAACAGGATATGCGACGCCTCGTAGATATCGGGCGATCGGAAGCGCGCGCTGTTTTGCTCGTAGTAGCGCCGGCAGGTCGCGTCGTCCGGCGTGGGCACGGCTACTTCCCGCTCCACCACCGCGCGCATAAGGGCCTCGTCGTCGGTCTCGCGCCGTCCTGCCTCGTCGCAGATGGGCGCAGGCGGCAAACCAAGATGCTTTGCCCGCTGCAGCAGCAATTCCCTGATGACCAGCGCCCGCGCGGCCTGCTGCCAGGCGGCGATCGGTTTTTCCGCCGGATGGTGCTGCATCTCGCGTTGAATGGCATCGCGCGCGATCGCGACCCCGTTGACGCTGACCGTCACGGGTTTTCCCGCCGGAAACTGGACGTGCACCGAGCAGGACATGCGCCTACTCCGCCGGGACTGGACGGCCGCGCGAAACTGCTTCGCGCCGGCCATCGCTGCGCACGACCTGATAGCCGCGCCGGCCGAGGTACCAGATCGGCGCGCTCCAGACGTGCACAAGACGGGTGAACGGGAAGACGAGGAAGAGCGTCATCCCGAGGAACAGATGCGCCTTGAAGATCGGATGCGCGTTCGCGATGAGGTCGGCGACGCCGGGCTGCAGCGTGAGAATTCCCTGCGCCCAGGTCATGAACTTGACCATCTCATGACCATCAAGATGGTTGAGCGAAACGCCGATCGTCGCAAGCCCGAGGACAAGTTGCGCATAAAGCAGCAAGAGGATCGCTATATCGCCAAAGGACGAGGTCTTGCGGATCCGCGAGTCGAATAACCGGCGATGAACCAGCAGCGTCATGCCGATAAAGCAGAACACGCCGGCGACGCCGCCGATGATGATCGCCATCCATTGCTTGAAGGTGTGGGAGATGCCGAAGGCATCGAAAATCCAGATCGGCGTCAGCAGCCCGACGAAATGACCGAAGAAAATGACGAGAATGCCGACGTGAAACAGGTTTGACCCCCAGGCCAGCTGGCGCCGGCGCAAGAGCTGGCTCGAGCCGCTGCGCCAGGTGTATTGCTCGCGGTCGAAACGAACCCAGCTGCCCAGAAGAAATACGATCAGGCAGAGGTAGGGATACCAGCCGAACACCGCATAATTGATCAGATCGCGCATGGGACTGTCCTCACTGGCGCGGGGTGGATCTTGAGGGGCTTGCGACACCGGGCGCCGGACGCATGGCGCCGCGGACACGGGCAACAAGGCCATCCTTGCAGCCGTCGCCCGAGCCGGGTCCGAAATTGACCGGCTCGTCTTCCCAGGCGGCGTCAAGCGCAGCCAAATCGGTGGCATCCGGATCGGGTGACTGGAGCAGCGCCGAAACATCTTCGTCCTTCGGCTTTGCCGCAGCCAGCGCAATCAGCGCACGGAATACCGCCTCATACGGCGATTTGCGCTTGCGTAGCCGCTCCGCCAGGGCACCAAAAATGTGGACGGGTTGGCCGAGCGCCTCACAGGCTTCCTTTGCCGGACGCGTAGCGAGGTATTCGAGGAACATCGGCAGAAAATCCGGAAGCTCGCTGGCGCTCATGAACAATCCAGCTTGCTCGTATTGCGACTTGAGATCGATCATCGCCTGGCCACGATCGCGGCTTTCGCCATGAACGTGCTCGAAAAGATGCAGTGACAGCGACCGCGTCCGGTCGAACAGCAACACGTAACGCTCCTGCAGGTCGTAGAGATCGCCGGTGGCAATCTCGTGAAGCAATGCGTGTAACTGGTCGCGGACGCGACCGGGAATCAGCGTATCTGCATCGAGCACTTCGCTCATTTCTCCTGCCGCCAGCCTCAGTTCCTCGGTCGGATAGGTCAGGAGCGAGGACAGCGCCTTGAAGGTCCTGTTCATCACACCACCTCCATCGGCGTCTTGGCGCGCTTGGGCGTGCCGAAAAGGTTTGTCTCCGTCACGCCACCCGAACAGCCGTTGCCGAACGAGAAGCCGCAGGATCCACGCAGATCATAGGCGTCTTCGTTGACCTCGCGGTGTGCTGTCGGGATTACAAAACGGTCCTCATAGTTGGCAATCGCCATGACGTGATACATGTCTTCGATCGCCTGCCCACTGAGACCGACGCGCCGGGCAATATTCTCGTCGATGACGCCGTCCACGGTCTTCGCGCGCATATAGGCGCGCATCGCCAGCATGCGCTCGAGCGCGAGAGCAACGGGATCTTCCTTGCCGGCGGTGAGAAGATTGGCGAGGTATCTCAGCGGAATTCGCAGGCTGCGGACATCCGGCATTTCGCCGTCGTGGCCGATTTTTCCGGCCTGCGCTGCCGATTGAATCGGCGAGAGCGGCGGCACGTACCAGACCATCGGCAGCGTGCGGTACTCCGGATGCAGCGGAAACGCGACCTTCCACTCCATCGCCATCTTGTAAACGGGTGAACGGCGGGCCGCCTCCATCCAGTTGTCGGCGATGCCATCGGCACTCGCCTGCGCGATCACCGCCGGATCGTTCGGATTGAGGAAGATACCGAGCTGCGCTTCGTAAAGATCCTGCTCGTTGGGAACGCTGGCGGCTTCCTCGATGCGGTCGGCATCATAAAGCACGACCCCGAGATAGCGGATGCGGCCCACGCAGGTCTCCGAGCAAACGGTCGGCTGACCGGCCTCGATGCGCGGATAGCAGAAGATGCACTTTTCGGATTTTCCGCTCGACCAGTTGTAGTAGATCTTCTTGTAAGGGCATCCCGACACGCACATGCGCCAGCCGCGGCATTTGTCCTGGTCGATGAGGACGATGCCGTCTTCCTCGCGCTTGTAGATGGCCCCTGATGGGCACGCCGCAACGCAGGCCGGATTGAGGCAGTGCTCGCATAGCCGCGGCAGATACATCATGAAGGTGTTTTCGAACTGGCCGTAGATATCCTTTTGGATACCTTCGAAATTGACGTCCTTCGAGCGCTTGGCAAACTCGGTGCCGAGGATCTCTTCCCAGTTCGGGCCCCATTCGATCTTTTCCATGCGCTCGCCGGTGATCAGCGAACGTGGGCGAGCCGTTGGCGATGCCTGCAACTCTGGCGCCGTCTGGAGGTGCTCGTAATCGAATGTGAAGGGTTCGTAGTAATCGTCGATTTCGGGCAGGTCCGGATTGGAAAAAATGTTCGCCAGCACGCGCCACTTCGAACCGATGCGCGGCTCGATCTTGCCGTTCTTCTTGCGCCGCCAGCCGCCATTCCAGCGGTCCTGGTTTTCCCAGTCCTTGGGGTAGCCAATTCCGGGTTTCGTCTCGACGTTATTGAACCACGCGTATTCCATCCCTTCGCGATTGGTCCAGACATTCTTGCAGGTCACCGAGCACGTGTGGCACCCGATGCACTTGTCGAGGTTAAGCACCATCGCGACTTGAGCGCGGATTTTCATTCTGCGGCCTCCATTTTGGGCGCGACGGGCAGAGGTTCTGGCTGATCGGCAGTCGGTTTATCCAGCCAATCGACTTTCGACATCTTGCGGATGATGACGAACTCGTCGCGATTGGTTCCGATCGTGCCGTAGTAATTGAAACCGTAGCTCTGCTGGGCGTAGCCGCCGATCATATGAGTTGGCTTGACCACGATGCGCGTGACGGAGTTGTGGATGCCGCCGCGCTGCCCGGTTACTTCCGAGCCCGGCACATTCACGATCTTCTCCTGCGCGTGATACATCATGCACATGCCTTCCTTCACGCGCTGCGACACCACGGCGCGAGCGACCAATGCGCCGTTCTGGTTGTAGGCTTCGATCCAGTCGTTATCGACGATGTCCGCCTTTTTCGCGTCGGTTTCGCTGATCCACACGATCGGCCCGCCGCGCGATAGCGTCAGCATCAAAAGATTGTCGGTATAGGTCGAGTGGATGCCCCACTTCTGGTGCGGGGTGATGAAGTTGAGAACGATCTGCTTCTCGCCGTTGGGCTTTGAGTCGATCACGGGCTTCACGGCCTTGAGATCGACCGGCGGGCGATAGACGCAGAGCGCCTCGCCGAAGGCCCGCATCCACAGATGATCCTGGTAAAGCTGCTGGCGTCCGGACAGGGTGCGCCAGGGGATCAGCTCGTGCACGTTGGTATAGCCGGCGTTGTAGCAGACCTTTTCGGATTCCAGGCCCGACCAGGTCGGCGCCGAAATGATCTTGCGCGGCTGGGCCACCACGTCGCGGAAGCGGATTTTCTCGTCTTCCTTCGGTATGGCGAGATGCTTGTGCTCGAGACCCGTGGTCTTCGACAGCGCCTCCCATGCCTTCACGGCCACTTCGCCATTGGTCTCGGGCGCGAGCGAGAGGATGACTTCGGTGGCGTCGATGTCGGTGTCGATGCGGGCCAGCCCCTTGGTCGCCCCCTCCTCCGTCACCTCGCCGTTCAGGCGCTTTAGAAGCTCGACTTCATGCTCGGTGTTCCAGGCTATGCCTTTCACGCCGTTGCCGATCTTCTGCATGAGCGGCCCGAGCGCGGTGAAACGCTTGTAGACGTTCGGGTAGTCGCGCTCGATGACGGCCACCGCGGGCATGGTCTTGCCCGGAATTGGCTCGACTTCGCCCTTTTTCCACTCCTTGACGTCGAGTGCTTGGGCGATTTCGCCCGGCGAGTCGTGCTGGATCGGCGTGAGCACCAGATCCTTTTCGACGCCGAGCACTTCCGGCGCGACGCGCGAAAACGCCTTGGCAATCGCCTTGTAGATCTCCCAATCGCTCTTGCACTCCCACACCGGATCCACCGCTGACGTCAGCGGATGAATGAAAGGATGCATATCGGAGGTGTTGAGGTCGTTCTTCTCGTACCAGGTGGCGGTCGGCAACACGATGTCGGAATAAACGCAGGTGGTCGACATACGAAAATCGAGCGTCACCAGCAGATCGAGCTTTCCTTTCGGCGCATCGTCGTGCCAGGCGACTTCTTTCGGCTTTTTCTTTCCAGTTTCGCCAAGGTCCTTGCCCTGCACGCCATGCGTGGTGCCGAGCAGGTGCTTGAGGAAATATTCATGGCCCTTGCCGGACGAGCCAAGCAGGTTTGAGCGCCACACAAACATGTTGCGTGGCCAATTGTCCGGATGGTCCGGATCCTCGCAGGCCATCTGCAGCTCGCCCGACTTGAGCGCCTTGGCGATATAGTCCTTCGCTTCAAGACCGGAGGCTTGCGCCTTTTTCGCAACATCGAGGGGATTCTGCTTGAGCTGTGGCGCCGACGGCAGCCAGCCCATGCGTTCGGCGCGCACGTTGTAGTCGATAAGAGCGCCGTCCCAGGGGCCGGCTGGCGCGGTCGGTGACAATATCTCGTCGACACCCACCGTCTCGTAACGCCACTGGTCAGTATGTGCATAGAAGAACGAGGTCGAGTTCTGCTGCCGCGGCGGGCGACCCCAGTCCAGTGCGAACGCCAGGGGCAACCAGCCCGATTGCGGACGCAGCTTCTCCTGCCCAACGTAATGCGACCAGCCGCCGCCCGACTGGCCGACGCAACCGCACATCACCAGCATATTGATGACGCCGCGGTAGTTCATGTCGCAGTGGTACCAGTGATTCATGGCGGCGCCGATGATCACCATCGAGCGGCCCTTGGTCTTCTCAGCGTTGAGCGCGAATTCGCGCGCCACGGTGATGATCTGGTCGCGCGGCACGCCGGTGATTTTCTCCGCCCAGGCCGGCGTGTAGGGTACGTTCTCGTCATACGACTTGGCGACGTGCTCGCCGCCAAAGCCACGATCGAGCCCATAGTTGGCGACAAACAGGTCGAACACCGACGCGACGAGAATGTCGCCATCTTTCGTCTTCACGCGCTTGGCCGGAACCTTCCGGACCAGCACGCTTGGATGGCTGGTGCCGGCGAAATGATCGTGCTCACGGTTACCAAAATACGGGAAGCCAACGTCGGCAAGCTCGTCCTTGTCATTGGCGAATGTCAGCTGCAGGTTGGTCTCTTCGCCGTCCGACTGCTTTTCCTCGAGATTCCATTTGCCCTTTTCGCCCCAGCGGAAACCGACGGAGCCGCGCGGCACCACGATGCTCTCCGAAGTCTCGTCATAGGCGACCGTTTTCCAATCCGGGTTATTGGTCTCGCCGAGATTGTCGGCAAAGTCGGAAGCGCGCAGCAGGCGGTCGGGCACCATCTTGTCGCCCTGCTTCACCAGCCGCACCAGCATCGGCATGTCGGTGTACTGCCGGACATAATCCTCGAAATACTCGGCCTGCCGGTGGAGATAGAACTCGCGCAGGATCACGTGGCCCATCGCCATGGCGAGCGCCGCATCGGTGCCCTGCTTCACCGAGATCCACAGATCGGCGAATTTCGACGCTTCCGAATAGTCGGGGCAGATCACGACGCTCTTGGCGCCGCGATAGCGCGCCTCGGTATAGAAATGCGCATCGGGCGTGCGGGTCTGTGGAACGTTGGAGCCCCACAGGATCAGGAAACTGGAATTGTACCAGTCGGCGCTTTCAGGAACGTCGGTTTGCTCGCCCCAGGTCTGGGGAGACGACGGCGGCAGGTCGCAATACCAGTCGTAGAACGACATGCAGACGCCGCCGAGCAACGACAGGTAGCGGGAACCAGCCGCGTACGAGACCATCGACATCGCCGGTATCGGCGAGAAGCCGATGACGCGGTCGGGCCCGTGTTTCTTCACTGTATAGGCGTTGGCGGCCGCGATAATTTCGGTGACTTCATCCCAGGTCGCGCGCACGAAACCACCGAGCCCGCGCTTTTCCGTATAGGCCGCACGCTTCTTCGGATCCTCGACGATCGAGCTCCAGGCCGCGACCGGCGTGCGCAATGCCCTCGCCTCGCGCCAGAGCTTGAGCAGGCGCGAACGCACCAGCGGGTATTTCACCCGATTTCCGGAATAAAGGTACCAGGAATAACTCGCACCGCGTGAACATCCGCGTGGCTCGTGGTTGGGCAACTCGGGGCGCGTGCGCGGATAATCGGTCTGCTGCGTCTCCCAGGTGACGATGCCGCCCTTGACGTAGATCTTCCACGAGCATGAGCCGGTGCAATTGGCGCCATGGGTTGAGCGCACGATCTTGTCGTGCTGCCAACGCTTCCGGTAACCGTCTTCCCAGCGGCGATCCTCCTGCGTGATGATCCCGTGCCCGTCCGAAAAATCGCCGACGGTGCGGTTGAAGAAGGTCAGGCGATCAAGAAAGTGACTCATAATCTTCCCCTCATTCAGCGGGAGCAGCAGCGGAGGCCATTCTCCGTGATGTCGATCGACGCTCGACGTCGTAAAGCAGACCGCCGGGGCGCGTGTAGAACCACCAGGTGATCACGAGGCAGCTTACGTAGAAGACCAGGAAGCCCCAAAGCGCAAATTCCACACCGCCCGTCAACGCGATCGATGATCCGAAAGACTTCGGAATAAAGAAGGCGCCGAACGCCGCGATTGCGGAAGTAAATCCTGTGATAGCGGCGGACTCTTTCTCAGCCTGCCGCAGCTGGTCGTCTTTCTCGAGCTTCGGCATCAGGCGCGCGATTTCCTTGCGCATGATGTTGGGGATCATCTGGAAGGTCGACGCATTACCCACGCCCGTTGCGAAGAACAGGAGCAGGAACATCGCAAAGAAGCCCCAAAACGCGTTGGGTTGGTCCTTGATGCCGAGGAAATAGAGAACGCCCGCCACTCCGGCCATCATCAGGACGAAAACGCCGAGCGTCACGCGCCCACCGCCCCATCGGTCGGAGACCCAGCCGGTCGCCGAGCGCGACAGCGCGCCCACCAGCGGGCCGAGGAACACGAACGGCAGCACGTCGACTGCCGGAAATTGAGTCTTGGCCAGCAGCGGGAAGCCCGCCGAATAGCCGATGAAGGAACCGAAGGTCCCGGTGTAGAGCCAGCACATCAGCCAGTTGTGCTTGCGCTGGAAGATAACCGCCTGCTCGCTGAAGGACGCCTTGGCCGACGCGATGTCGTTCATGCCAAACCATGCGGCGAACGCGCTCGCGGCGATAAACGGCACCCAGATGAAGCCGGCATTTTGCAGCCACATTGGCGCGGAGCCGGCAGGCCCCTTCACCATCGCAGGATCGCCGCCAAACCAGCTGAATACGCCGACAGTGATAATAATAGGCACTACGAGTTGCACGACGCTCACGCCGAGATTTCCAAGCCCGGCATTGAGTGCTAGCGCGTTGCCCTTTTCAGACCGCGGGAAGAAGAACGAGATGTTGGACATCGACGATGCGAAGTTTCCGCCGCCAAAACCGCAGAGCAAGGCCAACCCTAAGAAGATGAAATACGGCGTATTCGGATTTTGCACCGCGTAACCGATGCCCACGGCCGGAATCATCAACGACCAGGTTGCAAGTGTCGTCCACAGGCGGCCACCGAAGATCGGCACCATGAAGGAGTAGAAGATGCGCAGCACTGCCCCGGATATGCCCGGCAAGGCTGCAAGCCAGAACAGCTGATCGGTCGTAAACTGGAACCCGACCGATGGCAGCTTGGCCACGACGACCGACCACACCTGCCAGACCGCGAATGAGAGCAACAGCGCCGGGATCGAAACCCAGAGATTGCGGCGCGCAATGGCGCGTCCTGTCGTTTCCCAGAATTTCTTGTCTTCGGGCCGCCAGTCGGTGAGCACAGCACCCGACAGGATACCGACATGCGCTGGTTTGTGAATCTCCTGGAATTCCGGCAGCTGCGGAAGCTTTGCCAGCGCCGGGCCGACCACGCCACGCTCCATTTGGCGGATCGAGATGTGCATCCAGAACAAAGCGACGCTCACCAGCGCGAACAGCAGCATGAAACAGCTCGTCCACAGACCGGTGAGATCGTTCAGCGCGCCAAACGCGATTGGCAGCACAAAGCCGCCCAGCCCGCCGATCATGCCGACGAGACCGCCGACTGCACCAACGTTTTTGGGGTAGTAGACAGGTATGTGCTTGTAGACTGCGGCCTTGCCCAAGGCCATGAAGAAACCGAGCACAAACACAATCACTGTGAAGGGCACGACCCCCATCTCCAGATGGAATGCCCTCGGCCCACTAATCGTACGCACGATGTAGTCTGTCGGCGGGTACGACAAAACAAATGTGCAGGCGATGGCAACCAGAAAGGTCCAATACATAATCTGCCGCGCGCCATAACGGTCCGACAGGTGACCGCCATAGGCGCGAAAGATGCTGGCTGGAATCGAAAACGCGGCAGCGATCATGCCGGCGGTCTTGATGTCGACGCCGTAGACATTGATCAGGTACTGCGGCAGCCAAAGCGACAGAGCTACGAAAGCGCCGAATACAAAGAAATAGTAGAGCGCGAATCGCCAGACCTGCACATTTTTGAGAGCCTCGAGCTCCAGCCACGCGCTCCGCGGCTTTTCGCCGCGTGCGCGGCGGGCGACAAGTGCCGGGTCGTCATCGGTGAAAAACCAGAACAGCACCGCCATGATGGCAATACCGGCAGCCCATACCTGAGCGACAGCAGGCCAGCCATAGGCGACCATGACGAACGGCGCGAGAAACTTCGTTACGGCTGCGCCGACATTGCCGGCGCCAAAAATACCGAGCGCAGTGCCCTGTTTTTCAGTCGGATACCAGCGCGAAACATAGGCAATGCCGACCGCGAAAGACCCGCCAGCGATGCCCACGAACAGCGCTGCAATCAGGAACTCCGGATAAGTCGTGGCCCAGGTCAGGAAATAAGTAGCGACTGCTGCCGCCAACATTATCGCTGTATAGACGATCCGGCCGCCATATTGGTCGGTCCACACACCGAGCATGATTCGAATGAGGGAGCCGCTCAGGATCGGCGTGCCGACCAGCAGTCCGAACTGGGTTTCGTTGAGGCCGAGATCCTTCTTAATCTGAACACCGATGATGGCGAAGATCGTCCACACCGCAAAACATACGGTGAAGGCGATGGTGGACATCCAGAGCGCGCGGCTTTGACCCGCGGCTGCGGCCGGCTTGCTTGGCATGATGAGTTCCCGCTCGAGATCGTTTCGACTACGCACCCACCCAAGCCCATGGCGGTGGTAACGGCTTTGAGATTGATCAAAAAATGACGGTAATTGCCATTTTCATAAATATTTCCGTCCCATAGGCGAGAACGGCATTTCTACCGCCTGAACTCATGGCTGCCATGCGTGGGTGCGGCACTATTTCACGCTCTTTTTAACGCACAAATTATGGGGGCTATGATTCATAAGGGTTAAACTTGCGCGTCCTGCGAACAGCTCTGCCCTGGAGCGTCAGGCCATGATCGTGATCAAGAATAAGCATGTCGGCGAGGCCCTCCGCCGCGACGTCGTCTTCGTCTGGCATGCTGTGATCGCAGTCGTCTTTATCGGCTTTGCGAGCCTCGCGGTCGCGGCCGCCCTGCTCGACATCCTGTCCTTCCGAAACTGATTTTAACGCACCGGATAAAGGTGCTGCACGCCGTTGAAGTCCTCGACGACGGCCTGTGTCCCATCCGATCCGTACCGGGTGACGTAACTCGGTCCGACCGGCGATTTGCCATGGCCGCCAGGGATGTCGAGCACATAGGTCGGCTGACAGAGGCCCGAAGCACGGCCGCGCAGCCTGCGCATCAGCTCCTGGCCGGCCACAACGTCAGTGCGAAGGTGGCCGGTGCCCGGCGCAAGATCGCCTTGGTGCAGATAATACGGTTTGATCCGGCACTCGACCAAAGCACGCATCAACCCATCCATCACGCCCGCTGTGTCGTTGACCCCGGCGAGCAGCACGGTCTGTGACAATAAGGGAATGCCGGCATCGGCCAGCCGCGCGCATGCCTCGCGCGCCTGTGCGGTCAACTCGCGCGGATGATTGACGTGCACCGCGACATAAGTGGGCTTGCCTTTGATTTTGATGGCTCTCACCAGATCGGCCGTCACCCGGTCGGGCTCGGCGACCGGCATCCGCGTATGAATACGAACAACCTTGACGTGATCGATCGCGGCAAGGCTTTTCATCACCGCGCGCAGCCGCCGCGACGATAAAATGAGCGGATCACCGCCGGTGAGAATGACCTCCCAGATTTGCGGGTGCGAGCCGATGTAGTCGAGCGCAGCCGCCAGCGCTGCCCGCGACAACGCGGCCGGTTTGTCGGGGCCAACCATCTCGCGGCGGAAGCAAAAGCGGCAATAGACCGCGCAGATATGCGTGAGCTTGAGCAGCACGCGATCGGGATAGCGGTGCACGATGCCCTCGACCGGGCTGTAAGCGCCATCTCCGATCGGGTCGGAAAGTTCTTCCGGTTTGTGATCGAGCTCCGCCGTATCCGGAATGAACTGACGCGCGATCGGATCGTCCGGATCATTTCTGTCGATCAGATCGGCCAATGGCTTGGGCAAGGCCACAGCATAACGTGCAGTTACCTTTTCAATTGCCTGCTGGAGATCGGACGGCACATAACCGTGCTCGCAGAGTTGCGCGGCGGTTCGTAACGTCGTCATGATTCACCTGCCTTTTGCTATATCGACCGTGGGAGCCCAGATCACCTGGTCGATCCGCTGCGCACCTGTTGCCAGCATCACCAACCGGTCGAAGCCGAGTGCAATCCCGCTTGCGGGCGGCATGCCGGCCAAAGCCGCCAGAAAATCGTCATCGATCGGATAGTGCTCGCCATACAGTCCTTCTTTTTCCGTCATCGCCGCTTCAAAGCGCGCTCTCTGTTCCGCGATGTCGCGCAGCTCGCCGAAGGCATTGGCAAGCTCCACCCCGCAGGCATAGAGCTCGAAGCGCTCGGCAACCTTATCGCTCCCCGGCTTTGCCCGCGCCAGCGCCGCCAGAGGCAGCGGATACTCATACAATATAGTGGCGCGGCCGACCCCCAGATGGGGATCCACGCGTTCGACCAAAATGCGGCTGAAAATGTCAGCCCAATTGTCATTCTCGGCTATGAGGATCTCCGCCTTTGTCGCTTTTGCCGCAAGCGCGGCGCGGTCGCCTTTTCCGTTGCGGACCGTCGCCAGGAGGTCGACCCCCGCGTGACGCGAGAATGCTTCGGCGACGGTCAATCGCTCGGTAGCCGCAAAAGGATCGACCGCTTTGCCGCGATGGACGAATTGCACCGCGCCGGCGGCGCGTGCCGCCTCGGCCAGCAGACCGGCGCAGTCATCCATCAACGTTTCGTAAGGCTCGTTCGCCCTGTACCACTCGACCATCGTAAATTCCGGATGATGAAGGGCGCCACGTTCGCGGTTACGGAAGACGCGGGCAAACTCAACGATGCGAGTCTCGCCCGCCGCCAATAATTTTTTGCAGGCGAATTCCGGTGATGTGCGCAGATAGAGTTTGCGGCTTTCCCCACCCGGCCCGATCAGATCGGCCGCGAAGGCGTGCAGATGTATCTCGTTGCCGGGAGACACCTGCAACGCCCCGGTTTCAACCTCGACGAAATCGCGCGCCGCAAACCAGTTTCGCAGAGCTGCCATGATACGTCCGCGTGCCAGCAGGTAAGGTCTGCGGGCCACGTAGGCATCTCGGCTCCAGAACGGCGGGCTTCCCGGCACATTTACCTCTAACAGACCAAATGCGGGAAAGACTGGAATCGGCCGCGAAGATCGTTATGGTGCGCCCCGAAACCGCGGCCCCCTGCCGCCCATAAGTTAAGGATCATAATCGTGAAGGTCATCGCTTCTTCGCTCCGCAAAGGCAATATCGTGGATATCGACGGCAAGCTCTATGTTGTTATGACCGCGGAAAATTTTCATCCCGGCAAGGGCACCCCGACGACCCAGGTCGATATGCGCCGGATTTCAGACGGCGTGAAGACGTCGCAGCGCTACAAAACCACCGACCAGGTCGAGCGCGCCCATGTCGAGGACCACGAATTCAGCTACCTCTACCAGGATGGCGACGGCTTTCACTTCATGAATCAGGAGACCTTCGACCAGGTCCAGGTGCCCGCCGATATCATCGGCGACCAGGCCGTCTATCTGCAGGAAGGCATGGCGGTGAACCTCAGCGTGCACGAGGGCGTGCCGGTCGCGATCGAACTGCCGCAAAAGGTGACGCTCGAGATCGTGGACACCGAGCCGGCCATGAAGGGACAGACCGCATCCGGTTCGTTCAAGCCGGCCAAGCTGTCGAACGGTGGGCGCACCATGGTCCCGACACATATCACGGTCGGCACGCGAGTCATCGTGAGTACCGCCGACGGGTCCTACGTCGAACGCGCCAAAGACTAGACGCGGACGCTCGCGCGCACTTCTTTTGGGAACAGATCATCCGGCGCAAGTTGCTTTGCCGTGATGCCCTGCGCATGGGCAAAACGGCAGAACGCTTCCAGCGCCTTGCGGTTTTCCTCAACGCCATAGGGAAACGGATCATCGCCAAAATTCCTGCCCCACTCGCCGCTGATTGCGGCGGACCAGGGCACCGGAATCCGTGATGCGGTCAAATCGCGGACGCGCTCAAGGCTTCGTTGCTTGGCTTCGTCGAAAGCCTTGAACAAATTCATCGCCACCCACGGATATCGGTCGAATACGGCGCGACGCATCGCGATCACGTGCATGATTGGAAAAATTCCGGTCGACGCATGGTAGCGCGCTTCCTCGGCGCGGTAGTCCGGGTAGAGCCGCGCGATCTTGCCGCCGCCTTTTTCAAAAGCGTCGGGCACGCGCGCGGAGATTGCCGCATCGATTTCGCCCGAGAGCAGCATGGCGGAAATGCTGGTGTCGCGCCGTTGGTCATATTGCATCCCGGCCGGAAGCTTGAACTCGACCTTCTCCTCCCGTCCCGCTTCGTTCATGCCGGCCTGCACCCAACGGATCTTGCGCAAGTCAACGCCGGCCGTTTCCGCGAGGAATCCGCGCGCAAAGATGCCGCAGGTCTGTGCCCACTCCGGAATGCCGACACGCTTGCCCTCGAGATCCTTCGGCGTGGCGATACCCCGGTCGGCGCGCACGTAAATTGCCGAGTGCCGGAAGACGCGTGACGGAAAAACCGGAATACCGACGAATGGCGAGTTGCCCTGGGAGGCAAAGCCAATGAACTTGCCGAAGGACATTTCCGAGATGTCCCACTCGCGGTTTTTAATAAACCTGTAGAAAACTTCTTCGACTGGAAGCACAAAGGCCGTCAGGGCAATGCCCTCGGGGCGGATGACCCCGTTCACAAGATCGCGCACATGGTCGTAATCGGTGGTGGCAAGCGTCAGATGCAGACGCGCGGTACCGCCGCTTTCGATCAACTCGGGTTCGCGATCCGCGCTCGAGGCCGGAGTCAGATTGGCTTCGCGCACCGTCATTTCCATTCATCTCCCGTCGTGGGCACGCCGGCTGGGCATTGCGGCGCACACTATACCGGAAAGCAGCCCTTGTATGCCGCAGTTCGATGCCCTTAACTCCTTTCCCGATGTTAACCCTTGGCTGACGGGGCAGAGCGAGGGAAGCGGATTGAAGCGTGTCATTCTCGTTGGCCTAGCGCTGCTCTTTGCCGGTGCAGCGGCCGCCCAGGAGTTGAAGAGCCCGCGCATCTCGGTCGCAAAGGTCGACTGGGATGCCGCGGCCGCGAGCATCGTCGACAGGCCGGCGGGCACGCCGGCCGAGGTTTTCGCCAAGCTCAACGCGGCAACCGGCATCAGCTTCCCGAGAATCGACGGCAGCTCCGTACCTGTGCTCCTTCCTTACGACGTCGATGCTTTCATCAAGGACCGGGCGGCCAATCCCGAGCCTCCGCCGGAAAAGGCCGTCGAGAATGCCGATCGTTTCATGCGGTCGGGATTTCGGCCGACAAAATTTTTCGTGACTGGCCCGGCCGGCTATGACTCCGCCTTCGCACTTACGCTTGCCGATGTCCGGGAGCTTTCCGACATCCGTTACGCCGAGCCGGTCTACGTCCTGTTCTCGGGCCTCGCCATGACCTACGAGCTTGACGGCCCGGCGATGCCCGACGGCGAGCTCGTGAAATCGCTTCAGGACGAATACCCCGGCATCCGCCGCTACCTGCACGAGTCATACATCCGCTACAGCTTCGAGCGCTTCGGCGCGACATACGTCGCGGCAATCTATTGCCTGGACACGCGGCCACGCTCGAAAATTCTCACCTGCAAGCAGGCCGATCGCGTCATGGAACGGTTCCTGCGCGCGCTCAAGCTTGCCGGAGGATTGCCGGCGCCGGCATTGGAAAAACCCGAGGCGCTTGCGCTGGACCGTCCGGCCGAAACCTCGAAGGACTTCACCTATTTCAGCCCCGGTTTCATCATTCCCAACACCGGGCTGAAGAAAGACACTGGCGGCCGCGGCGACTACACGGTCTATGCGCGTCTGCGTTTCCCGCTCAAGGACGCTCCGGCTTTCGCAAACTCACAGTCATTCAACAATTGGGGCGACTGCGATTTTACCGGCCGTTCGGTGCGCAACCCGCGCCGGAAGGACCAACCCTACTCGTGCAACGTGAACGGCAGGCCGCTGGTCTTCAACGAGTCTGCGCCAGGCAACTACTCTTATCCGTGGCGCGACAATTTTTGCGAACATCGCCGCTACTTCGTCGGCCAGTGCCCCGGAGGCGAAGGTCACCAGGGCCAGGACATCCGCCCAAGCTCTTGCACGCTGTTTAATGATGGCGCCGATCGCTGTCAGCCCTATCAGCATGAGGTGGTGGCGGCCCATGACGGGTTCCTTCTGCGCGCGCGCAAGCAGGAGGCCGTGTACCTGTTCATTAATACACCGGCGATGCACGTGCGCGTACGCTACATGCACATGAACCCGAACCAGCTCGATGCCGATGGCATCGTCAGCGGCAAGCTGGTGCGCGAAGGCGACATCATCGGCAAGATCGGCAACTACAACCGCACGGAACGTGGCACCACCTATCACCTGCATTTCGACATGCAGGTGCCAACCAAGGCCGGTTGGGTCTTCGTTAACCCATACATGACGCTCGTGGCTGCTTTTGAACGATTGATCGGCGCACGGGGAACCGAGATCAAGGACGGCGATCCGGCTCCTGCCATTGTCGGCGTACCGCCCGTGATCATGAGCCCTTCGGATCGGGCGTCTGTCGCACAGGCTCCCATCGTGCAAACACATGCATCGGTCAGCGCAACTGACAAGCCGCAGAAGGCAAAAGAGAAGCCTCACAAAAAACGTAAACACGCCCGAAAACGGCGCAAGCGCGACGACGGCTAGCGACATACTGCCGATTGTGCGTGCACACCCTGTCACTACAATGCCGTCATGGCGCGAATCTTTTTTCCTATTGCTGCCGAAATCTGCAGCCGTCGCTCCTTCCTGGTGAGCGCAGTCGCCTTTGCTGCAAGCTTCTCCATGGAGGAGGCCGCCGTTGCGGTGCAATCGCCAGCATTCGCACATTGGGTCGCAAATTTTCGCCCGCGCGCGCTCAACCGCGGTATTTCGGAACAGACCTATGACCGCGTGATGGGCAGCGTCACACCGGACACAAGCGTCTACGCGCAGTTCAATGCGCAACCCGAAGTCACCGAATTGATGTGGCAATACATCAACCGGCGCTGCTCCGAGTGGCGCGTCATCACCGGCAAAGAGCGCGCGAAACAATATGCCGCGCTTCTGTCAAGCATCGAAAAGGACTACGGCGTCGACCGCCACATTTTACTCGGGCTCTGGGGCATGGAGTCGTCGTTCGGCGAAGTCATGATCAATCCGAAATACATGCGGCCGATCATTCCCGCGCTCGCCGCGCTTGCCTGGGGCGAGCCGCGCCGGCGAAAATATTGGGAGGCCGAATTGCTCAACGCCCTCACGATTGTGGATCGCGGCTGGGCCACGCCTGAAGAGATGGTCGGCTCGTGGGCCGGCGCGATGGGTCACACGCAATGGATGCCGGAGGTCTGGCTGAACATGGGTGTCGACTACGACCGCGACGGCCGCGCCTCGCCTTTCGGCAATCCGGACGATGCATTCGCCGGCACGGCGCGCTATTTGGTCGAGCGCGGAAATTACCGGCGCGGCGAGGCCTGGGGTTGCGAGGTGAAGGTACCGGCCGGCCAGACCCGCCTCGCAAATAACCGGACGATGCGTCCTTACGCGAAATGGCACGAGCTGGGCGTGCAACGCGCCGACGGAATTGCATTTGCTCGGCCCGGCGACCAAGCGAAGCTCTGGATTCCAGTCGCCGGCGGGCCGGCGTTCCTGGTCGGACAAAATTTCCGTGCGGTCTATTCGTACAATCCATCCAGCAGTTACGCGCTGGCGCTCTGCCATCTCGGCGACCTGATCAGAGGTGACCCGCCGTTCCGCCAGCAGTTCCCCGGCGGAGAGCGCGCGCCGACCCTGGCAGAGGTCAAGGAAATACAGCGCCGGCTCAACGAGCACGGTTTCAAGAACGACGTCGACGGCCGCACCGGCAGCGACACGGTGCGGGCGATCATCGCCTTCGAGAAAAAGGTCGGAATGGAGCCCGATGGCTATGCGGGCCTGAAATTGCTCGCCCGATTGCGTCAGGGCCCGTAATCCGGTTGGATGCCCGCTCATCCGCCCCCCGGGGCGGCCGAGGACAGACAACACGTGTCGAGCAACCGAAGCGAACCCGTCAAAAAACGACCAACTGAGGCTACGGGCCTGGCCGCCTTCGATCGTCCTGTGCCGGCGGGCGTCAACGCCGCGGGCTTCGGCAGCGATGTTGTGGCCGATGCGCTGCGCGCAACTGACATCCCCTATATCGCCCTCAATCCGGGGGCCAGCTATCGCGGGCTGCACGACAGCCTCGTCAATTATCTCGGCAATGAGCGGCCGCAGATGCTGCTCTGCCTGCACGAAGAAAGCGCGGTCGCGATCGCCCACGGCTATGCCAAGGTCACTGGCACAGCGATGGCGGCAGCCGTTCACTCGAACGTCGGCCTGATGCACGCCACCATGGCGATCTTCAACGCCTGGTGTGACCGCATGCCGATGGTGATTTTGGGCGCGACCGGTCCAGTCGATGCGGTCAAGCGCAGACCATGGATCGACTGGATCCATACCGCGCGAGATCAAGGCGCGCTCGTGCGTGGCTACACGAAGTGGGATGACCAGCCGGCGTCGCCGACGGCGGCCCGCGAGGCCGTGCTGCGCGCAAACTGGATCGCCAACACCACACCGCGCGGCCCGACTTACGTCAATCTCGACGCCGAGATGCAGGAGAGCAAGCTGCAGGACGCCGTGCCACCTATCGACACCAAACGTTACATGCCACCAGTCGCGGGCGCGGCGCCCGCAGCGACGATCAAGCAGGCCGCCGATTTACTGCGCGGTGCGAAGCAGCCGGTGATCCTCGCGGGCAGAACGTCGCGTGATGTCGAGGCCTGGAACAAGCGCGTCGCCCTCGCCGAGCGCCTGAACGCGCGCGTTGTCACCGATCTCAAGATCGCCGCGTCATTTCCCACTTCACATTATCTCCATGCCGGCGCGCCCGGTGGCACGGTGCTCGCTCCCGAGGCGGCGGATGCAATCCGCGCAGCTGACGTTATCCTCAGCCTCGACTGGCTCGACCCGGCGGGCACATTCAAGGCCGTTGGCAATGTCGGCGCCAAGGTCATTCAGGTGTCCGTCGATCATCACCTGCACAATGGCTGGAGCATGGACTATCAGGGTCTGCCGCCGGTCGATGTCTTCATCGACTGCGAGCCCGACGTGGCCGTGCCGCCGTTGTTGGAAGCTCTGGGCCCTGGCCCCACGCGCGCAGCTCCGGGCCGCGCGAAGGCGTTTCCCGAGCCGGCCGGAGACAAGCTGACGGTGGATCATCTCGCGACCGCACTCCGTGAAGCGGTCGGAGGCCGGCCGGCCACGCTCACCCACGTGTCGCTTTCGTGGAATGGCGCAACCTGGGCTTTCGATCATCCGCTCGACTATCTCGGCTCCGATGGCGGTGGCGGCGTCGGCGGCGGTCCGGGCATTTCGGTCGGCGCGGCACTGGCGTTGAAAGGCAGCGGCCGCCTTCCGGTCGCGGTCTGCGGCGACGGCGATTTCCTGATGGGCGTGACGGCGCTCTGGACGGCGGCGCATTACCGCATTCCACTGCTGGTCGTCGTCGCCAATAATCGCTCCTTCTTCAACGACGAACTGCATCAGGAACGTGTCGCCCGGATGCGCAATCGGCCAGTCGAAAACCGCTGGGTCGGGCAGCGCATTTCCGAGCCCGACATCGATCTCGCGGGCATGGCGCGCGCGCAGGGCGCGCAAGGCTTCGGTCCTGTGAACGCGATCACCGATCTCGCGCCTAGCCTTACGAAGGCCATTGCCTCGGTCGAGGCCGGCGCGGTTGCCGTCGTCGACGTCCGCGTCGAGCCCGGCTACACCGCTGCCACGACCGCAGCGATGACGCGCAAGAGCGAGTAACGCGACCATGCCGTCAAACGCATCAGCCAACGACGCCATTCTGGTGGCGGACGACATCGTTGTGCGTTTTGAGACCCCTGAGGGTCCGATCACGGCCGTCGACAATGTCTCGCTTATGGTCCGGCCGGGCGAATTCCTTTCGGTCATCGGCCCCTCGGGCTGTGGCAAATCCACTCTTTTTAACGTGATCGGCGGATTGCTCGCTGAGCATCAAGGTGTCGTCACTGTCGCAGGCGAGACGATTTCGGGCCCACACAAATCGATCGGCATGGTGTTCCAGGAAGAATCTACATTTCCCTGGCGGACCGTGACCGACAATGTCGGCTTCCCGCTCGAACTGGTCGGAATGCCCAAGGCACAACGTATCGACCGCGCCCGCCACTTCATCAAGATGGTCGGGCTTGACGGCTTCGAAAATCGTTATCCTGGCGAATTATCCGGCGGTATGCGCCAGCGTGTGTCGCTCGCGCGCACGCTCGCATCCGAGCCGAAAATCCTGCTAATGGATGAGCCTTTCGCCGCGCTCGATGAGCAGACGCGGCTCTTGCTGGGCGACAAGGTGCTGCAGATCCAGCAACAGCTGAAGCAGACGACGCTGCTGATCACGCACAACATCACCGAAGCGGTCCAGATGTCGGACCGCATCCTTGTGATGACCTACCGTCCCGGCAAGGTGAAGCGGATCGTGGACATCAACCTGCCGCGTCCGCGCACGTCCGAAATCGTCGGCAGCGAAGCCTTTGGACGATACGTCGCCCAGATCTGGAGTGACCTGCGCGAAGAAGCGAGCCGTGGCATGCAGGACGAGGAAAAGCACGCGCTCGAGCATCACGGTGCGGCGTCATGACCGTCGCAGCGGCAAGGCAACCGGGAGCAGGCTTTATGTCGCCGGCGCTGGTCGGCGTCGGAGCCCTGCTCGTCGCCTTGTTGATCGTCGAGCTGCTGATCCAGTTGAATTTCATCAGCCGCTTCATCGTCCCGCCGCCGTCAGAAATTGTCGGTAGTTTTGGGCGCGTCATCGTCGAGGAACATGTATTCAGCCGATTCCTGCTGACGCTGGGTGAATGCCTGACGGCCGGTGTCATGCTCACGGTGTTCGGTATCGCCGGCGGTGTCTTGATGCACCGTTTCAGGCTCCTTCAGCAGGCCTGCGAAACCTGGGTCGCTGCCATGGCGGCGGCGCCGCTGGTCCTGGCCTACCCGTTGTTCATGGTGATCTTCGGCCGCAATGCCTGGACTATCATCATGATGGGGTTTTTCGCCGCGCTGCCGCCAGTCATCCTGAAGACGATCGAAGGCATGGCGAACACGCGCAAGGTCCTGGTCAATGTCGGGCGGAGCTTCAACCTCACCCCGACGCAGCAGTTCTGGAAGATCATGTTTCCCGCGGCGCTGCCGACGATCTTCGTCGGCGTGCGGCTTGGTCTCATCTTCGCGCTGATCAACATTGTCGGCGTCGAATTCCTCATCAATTACGGCGGTCTCGGACAGCTCATCAACGACCTGGCCGAGCGCTACGACCTTGCCGGCACCTATGCGGCGATCTGCTTTGTGATCCTGGTCAGCGTGCTGTTCTTCATGACTTTGGAAAAGGCCGAGCGATGGCTACGACCGATCGATTGACACGATCCGTTGCGGCGGAACCGCTGGTCAGCCCCGTTACGCTGTTGCGTATCGCGATCATTCTCGCGGTGCTCGCTATTTGGGAATTCCTCGCCCATTCCGGCTTGCTCTATCGCGACGTGGTGCCTTCGCTCTTTGCCATCGGACGGGCTCTCTACGACCTGCTGTCGCATGGCGACTATTACTTCAACCTCGGTGTGACCGCGGCTGAAATCGGAACGGCGCTGCTGATCGGTGGGCTATCAGGGGTCGCGGTCGGAATTCTGCTTGGCGCCAACCGTTTCCTGTCGAAAGCGTTCGAGTCCTACCTCTACTATCTTGGCCCAACGCCAAAGATCATCTTCTTTCCGATCATGATCATGTGGTTCGGCGTCGGCCCCGGCTCCAAGATTGCGCTCGGCACCCTCTCCTGCTTCTTCCCCGTGGCGCTTTCGGTCGCGGCCGGCATGCGCCAGATCGACAAGGTGCTGATCCGCGTGGGAAAAAGCTTCCGCGCCTCGACCTGGCAGATGATTACAAAAATCTACCTGCCGGCGATGCGCCATCCTATCATCAACGGCGTCAGGCTCGGGCTTGGCGTCGCGCTGATCGGCACGCTGCTGGCCGAGACCAAGCTGTCGAACAAGGGCATCGGCTTTCTGATCATCAATGCCTACAGCACCTTCGACATGCCGCGCATGTATGCCATGCTGATTGTGCTGTTTGTGCTGGCGGTTGGCGCCAACGCGCTGGTGGGCCGCCTCGGCGGCCTCGAAGATATAAAAAGAACTTGAGAATCCAAGCAACGCGGGGAGCGACGCATGAAACATGTGGTTGGACTTGCCGCTGCGGCGATCGCCATGGCGACGCTTACGGCGCCGGCTGCGGCCGACGACCTGGTGAAAATGACCATCGGCCAGCGCGGCAACTGGGATACCTCAATCACCCATCTCGGTGAGAAGGCCGGCATCTTCAAGAAGCACGGCCTGCAGCTCGAGATGATCTACACCTCGGGCAGCGGCGAAACCTTGCAGCCCGTGATTTCGGGCAGTGTCGATCTCGGCCTCGCGGTCGGCACGCTCGGCGCCATGGCCGCCTATTCAAAGGGCGCGCCGGTCCGCATCATTGGTGCGGAAGCGACGGGCGCCGCCGACTACTGGTACGCCAAGAACCCGGCGATCAAAACCTTGAAAGACACCAATGGCCACACCATTGCCTTTTCGACCAACGGCTCCTCGACGCACAGCGTCGTGCGCGCCTTCATCGACGAGTTCAAGCTCACAGCGAAACCGCAACCCACTGGCAATCCGAGTGCGACTCTCACCGCCGTGATGACCGATCAGGTCGACGTGGGCTGGGCCGCCCCACCATTCGGCTTGAAGGAAATGGAGGAAGGCAAGATCCACCTCGTTGCGCGCGCGACAGATGCGACGCTGGTGCGCGGGCAGACAATCCGCGTGCTGGTGGCCAATGCCGACGCGCTGGTGAAGCGGAAAGAAGTCATCGATCGCTTCATGAAGGCTTACCGCGAGAGCATCGACTATATGTACTCGGCAAACCCGCAGGTGATGAGAGACTATGCTGAGTTTGCCAGGGTCTCCGAACCTTTGGCCAAGCGCGTGCGCGACGAGTTCTTCCCCAAGAGCCTGGTCAACCCCGATCAGATCCACGGCCTCGATAGTCTGATCCCGGAGGCGGTGAACTTGAAATTCATTCCCGCTCCGCTCACCAAAGAACAGATCGCGGAGCTGATCCAGATCTCGCCACGCAAGTAAGCCGCAACCGACAGGTGCCTTCATGACAACTGCCGTTTCCCCGCAAGCCGCTTCTGCGCAAGCGGTCGTATTGCCGAAAAATCGCGGCGCCTACTACGGCGGCGCCTGGCACGAGCCGAAGGCAGGCCGTTTCGTCGACACGATCAGCCCCGGCACGGGCCAGTCGCTCGGCAAGGTCGCCGACGCCGGCGCCGAAGATATCGATGCGGCAGTGGCCACGGCGAAAGCGGCATTTACCGAGTGGCGGCGTGTGCTGCCGCTCGAGCGTGCCAAAATCCTGCGGCGGATTGCCGAAATCCTGCGCCAGAATGCCAACGAGCTCGCGATGATCGATGCCGCCGACTGCGGCAACCCGGTCAAGGAAATGGTCAGCGACGCGATGATCGCCGCCGCCCAAATGGAGTTCTTTGCGGGTTTTGTTACGGAAATGAAAGGCGCTTCGATTCCGATGGGTCCGGACGTGGTCAACTTCTCCGTCCGCGAGCCCCTGGGCGTGGTCGGCCGCATCATTCCTTTCAATCATCCATTCATGTTCTGCGCCGGCAAGTCGGCGGCTCCGCTGGCCGCCGGCAATACGGTGGTGGTGAAGCCGCCCGTGCAGGCGCCGCTGTCATCGCTGCGTCTGGCCGAGCTGATCGGCGGCCTGCTGCCGCCGGGCGTCTTCAACGTGGTGCCGGGCGGGCGCGAGGCCGGGCAAAGGCTGGCCAGCCATCCCGACGTCGCCATGATCGCGCTGATCGGCAGCGTGCCGACCGGCCGCGCCGTCATGAAAGCGGCCTCCGATACGGTCAAGCGGACCATGCTGGAGCTCGGCGGCAAGAACGCGCTGATCGCCTATGGCGATGCAGACCCCGACGAGGTTGCCGGCGCCGTGATCGGCGGCATGAATTTCACCTGGTGCGGCCAGTCCTGCGGCTCCACCAGCCGCGCCTTCATCCACGAGGCGATCTACGACGTCGTGGTCGCGCGGGTGAAGGAGAAGATCAAATATTTCAAGCCCGGCATCCCGACCGATCCCGCGACCACCATGGGCGCGATCGTGTCCAAGCAGCAGTTCGACCGGGTCATGAGTTTCATCGACTCGGCCAAGAGCGAAGGCGCCCAACTCATCACCGGCGGCGGACCGCCGGCCGATCCGGCCCTCAAAGGCGGTTTCTATATCGAGCCGACGGTGTTCGCCGTCACCGACACGAACAGGATCGCGCGCGAGGAAATTTTCGGGCCCGTGCTCGGCGTCTTCAAATGGAACGACGAGAGCAAAATGCTCGCGACAGTAAATGCGGTCGAATACGGCCTCACCGCATCGATCTGGACCAACGACCTCTCGACAGCGCACAGGACCGCGCTTGCAGTCGAGGCGGGCTATGTCTGGATCAACGAGGTGAGCAAGCACTTCCTCGGCGCGCCGTTCGGCGGCTTCAAGCAATCGGGCCTCGGGCGCGAGGAATGCTTCGAGGAGATGCTCGCGTTCACGCAGGAAAAGAACATCCACGTGAAATTGAAAGCGCCGAAGGTTTAGCTCGGCGGGTCAAAGCCTGCGTGGGCCCAGGCGGCGCGGTGCGCGGGGTCTGTCATGAAGGAAATGAAGGCCGTGGCGGCGTCAGGCGCCGGGCTCGCCGCGGTGGCGGCAGCGCCATAAATGGTCGTGAGCTGGATTCCGGCTGGTAATGGACCGACGACACTCAAACCGTCCGTATTGACCACCTCGCTCTTCGGATAGAAGCCGATCTCGGCCTCCCCGTTGGCAACAAGCTGTACGCCGCCCTCCAGTGCCGGGCGGTGGATGATCTTGCCTTTCATCGCGTCGGCAATACCGAGCTGCTCGACCAGTTTTCCCATATGCGTGCCGCTCGGCGTGGCGCCAGGCGTCGCATGCGTGATGGCGCGGCTGTTGAGCATCGCCTGCTTGACCTTCTCGGGGGTCGAGAGATCCGGCTTTGCGGTCCCCCTGCGCACCACCGCATTGATGCTGACCAGACCGAGGACCGCCCGGCCTTGCGCGCGCACGACATTGTCCTTCTGGTAGCCGTCGAGAATGTTGGTCGGCATCACCAGAACATCGGCCTTCTCGCCAGCCGCAAGCTTGTCGCGCAGCGCCGACATCACCGCAAAGACATAGTCGACCTTGTGGCCGGACTGGCGTTCGAACTGAGGCGTCAGCTGCAGAAAGATTTCCTTCGGCGCGCCGCCGCTCATGATGCGAATTGTGGCCATTGCAAAGTCCTAGAGCTTGAAGGTTTCCAGCGTGCCGGGATGGAACATCTCTTCCACCGTCACCAGACGCGACGAGAGCCCTTGCGAATGGTGGTGGTGAAGGAACGACTCCAGCGTCTTGCGGTTGGCGGTGACTCCATAGGACCAGAAGTCCTCGCCCATCAGCGCGCGCGCTTCCGAAAGCCGCTCCTCGATAAACGGCAGCGTCACCTTTGTCGCCGACGTGTCGCTCAATTGGTCGACCGCCACTTTCTTGGCCTGCTCAAAGGCCTTGAACACCGCCCCCGGCAACCAGGGGTGCTTTTCGGCCAAAGTGCGCCGCACGCCGACCAGGTGCATGATCGGGAAAATGCCCGTACGCTTGAAATAGTCCTTGGCGGCGGCGACCGGGTCGGGAAACAGCCAGCCGATATTGGGCGTATCCTTCGGCAGCGACGGCGGGCGCGGCGCGATAAAGCCATCAATCGCACCGTCTCTCAGCAGCGAAGAAATCGACTTTCCCTTCGGCGCATCTTCAAGCTTCACGTCGGGTGGCAGTTTGATGCTGATCTTTTCCGGACGGTCGGCGTCCTCGATGCCGCCGCGTACCCATTGCATATCGGAGGGCTTTACGCCGTGATCGTCCTGAAGGATCGCGCGCGCCCAGACATTGGCGGTGAGCTGGTATTCCGGCACACCGACTTTCTTGCCTTTGAGATCGCCCGGCTTCTTGATGCGGTCGGTCCGCACATAGATCGATGTATGGCGGAAGGCGCGCGACACGAAGGCCGGCACCCCGACATAGGGACAATTACCCTGCGCGGTCTTGACCGTAAAGCTCGACAGCGAAAGCTCGCAGATGTCGAATTCGGACTGCCGGAAGGCGCGGAAGAAAATTTCTTCCGGTGAAAGCGTCATGCAGGCCGGCTTGACGCCGTCGATCTGTACGGTGCCGTCGATCAGGGCCCGCGTGCGGTCATAAGGGCCGACGGCGACGGAAAGATTGAGCTTGGCCATGGAGTGCTCGGACCTGGAGCCGTGTGAGGCGCCAGTCATAAGCGAAAGTGCCCTGCAACGCAAAACGGCGGCCGGTGGGCCGCCGTTTCGCTAGGATGCCTACTATAAAATATTATCAGCCGAAAACATCGGCCACGATGCCGTTATACCAATCGACCGATTCCTTGTAGTTCTGCTTGCGGATATCGGCGGCTTCGCCTTTTTGGCTAATGAAGCCTGTGGTCTGCTTGATCTTGCCCTCGCCCGGCTCGTAACTCGCGCCAATCTTGATGTCGTCGTCCGGCGCAATCAGGCTCCAACACGTGTTGGAATAGCGCGCCGGGAAAGCGCGCGACTTGGTGAGTTCGGCGCGAATGATCATGGCGGCCACTTTGGCCTGGCTGTTGGCGGAGAAAGCCGACTTCGGCATGTCGCCGGGAATTGCGGCATCGCCGACCACGAAGACGTTGGCATCGACTTTCGATTTCATCGATTCGGGATCAATCGGACAAAAGCCGGACTGATCCGCGAGGCCGGCGTCGCGCGCGATTTTGCCGGCCATCTGCGCCGGGATGACGTTGGCAAGGGCGGCCTTATAGGTAGAAAAGTCGGTCTTCACTTCACCCGTTTTCGCGTCGACGCCCTTGATGCCGCCGTGGATCTTGGGATCCTGCCATTCGATCATGCCGGGATAGTGCTTTTCCCAGCCTTCCATGAAGACCGCTTGCTTGGAGAACGCGGGCTTCGGATCGACGATAATGATTTTCGATTTCTTGTGGCCCTTCTTTTTGAGGACGTGTGCGAACATTGAGGCCCGCTCATAGGGCCCAGGTGGACAACGAAATGGATTGGGCGGGGCCACCATCACGATCAGGGCGCCGTCCTTCAGCGCGTTAAGCTTCTTGACGAGCAATTCTGTTTGTGCACCCGGCTTCCAGGCGTGCGGCATGGTCTGCGCGGCTGCTTCCGAATAGCCAGGGACCGAATCCCATTTGAGATCGATACCCGGTGCGATCACCAGCCGGTCGTAAGGAACGCGCGCGCCGCCGGCGAGCATCACCGTTTTCTTGTCGCGATCGATCGAGCCGGCCATGACATGAACCAGGTTCACGCCGCTTTTGCGCACATTGTCGTAGTTGTGCGTCAGCGATTTCCTGTCCCTGAAGCCTCCGACATAAAGATTTGAGAAGAAACAGGTCGAGAAATTTTTCAACGGTTCGATCAGCGTGACATCGACCGCGCCGGCCGAATCCTTCGCCACATAGCGCGCGACCGTGGCTCCGCCCGGTCCGCCGCCGACCACGACCAGACGCGGCTTGGCCTGGGCCAAAACGGATGGCGCAAATAGTGGCGTGGAAAGCGTCGCAAGCGATGCCCCTGCAAACAAACTGAAGTTACGACGAGTCATTTCAGTCATAGTCACCCCCCCCCC